>Ga0070730_10000227_pt1 | contig 72161 bp, 71 predicted proteins | sample Coa_R1_3_FD_66447 | JGI IMG/M metagenome (GOLD analysis project Ga0070730, IMG submission 66447) | Surface soil microbial communities from Centralia Pennsylvania, which are recovering from an underground coalmine fire - Coalmine... | ecosystem: Environmental > Terrestrial > Soil > Unclassified ... | reverse complement strand
CATAGCCGGTGTTGAGAACGAACTTGTCGATGCTCGACAGGACCTCGGCACTTTGCCAATTCATGCTGGCGATCGTGACGTGACCACATTCAGCGGCGCGAGCGGCGGATGCGCCGGCAAGCAATGCCGACGCCAGACAAGTCGACGCTAACAGTCGTTTCATTCTGATTCTCCCTGTTGGACGGCATGTTCTTAAAAGGCTGGAGCACCGCCATCGCCGGCTTCGAGCGGCCAGTCAGGAGCCGTGCCCCAAGCCCACCGATTTCTTGAGCGCCGCGGCGAGGCCTGCGGAAACGGCCGCGTCGAAGCCGCGGCTTCGCATCGCTTCGATGGCGGCCGCGGTCGTTCCGCCATAGGCGACGAAGCGGTCGACCGTTTCGGCGGGTTCCTCACCGATCTGCTCGAAGAGATACCCGGCCCCGACCATGGTGGCGGTGGCGCTTCGACGGGCGATATGGCGGGCGATGCCGTGCGCGACGGCATCTTCGATCATGACTGCGGCGAGGAGCGCCGGAAACGCGGGACCGGAACCGGACAGCCCGGTCAGATAATCGATATCGGCCTCGTTCGCGACTTCATCCTGGATCCCGCAGGCGTCGAAGATGCTCCGCACGACCGAGCGGTCGAGGTCGTTGACGCCGGCCGAGGCGACCCACGGAGTATAGGACTTTCCGACTTCGGCCGCCGCATTCGGCAAGGCGCGAACGACGCGTTCCGCCTTGAATTGCTCGGACAATTGCGCGAGCCGGATTCCGGCCATGACGGAGAGGACGAGCTTGTCGCCCGCAACGATGGTGAGGGCCGGCCAGTCGGCCGGGCGTACCGAAACGATGACCACGTCCGAGTGGTCGACCAGATCCTGGTTATCCCGTGTCCAGACGACGCCCGGGAAATCCGGCGGCGGATCCCGCCGGCTGGACAGCGTAAGCCGCTGCGGGGACGTGAGCTTTGCCTTGAGGATCGACCGGACGATGGCGCCGCCGAGCCATCCGCCACCTCCGATCACGCCGATCCGCAATGCGCTGGTCATCGCCGGAATCCCGTCATTGCGGCGTATAGCCGTGCCTCGCAAAGAAGCGATCGAGCTCTCTTTGCTGCGGCGCCTGGCCGGTGAATATTGTCACGTATTCGGGGATCCGCTTCATGCGAGCGGCGACGTCTTCGCGCGTCTGCATGGAGATATAGCCGATCTGTACGAGATAGACCGTCCGCGAGTGCACGTCGGCCGCAATATCCGTGTGACCGAAGCGAAGCAGCATACGTTTGATGGCTTCCAGGCGAATGAAATCTGCCTGTTGGACTTCGGCGAGGATATCGGGGGACTGTAGCGCCCAGCTCCGCACGGCAAACTCGAGCTGGGAGTCGAATAAATTTCGATCGAGCCAGCAATCGAATAAATTGAGCATCGCTTCCGCGACGGTTTCGGCATATGCCTCCGTTTGCTTGACGATATTTCCCGTGTTCTTCTCTCGCCAGCGGGCGATGAGCGCTTGAAGAAGCGCCTCCCTATCGTCGAAGAACCAATAGAAACTGGTGCGCGAAAGATTGAGCTTCTTGGCGAGCGGCTGGATTTTCACGGCATCGACGCCGGACTCGAGCAGCGACTCGTAGGCCGCCTCCAGCCAGACCTCTGGCGATCCGCGCCAACCGCTATCGTTCAATGGCTGTTCCATACATCCTCCTACCAGATCGAAAGCACCCGCACCAGAAAAATGTACATTTGTGTACTTTGGTAGTACGGATCCGTCTCTCTTCTTGACATAAATGTACATTCTGATTAACCGTCACGAAAGATCCCTCAGTTCGGATTTCGGCCGATGTCGAACGACGCCCTTCTCCAGCCTTTCCAACTCAAGCACCTGACGCTGCGCAACCGCATCATGCTCACCTCCCACGAGCCTGCCTATCCGGAGGACGGCATGCCCAAGGCGCGCTACCGGGCCTATCATGTGGAGAGGGCCAAGGGCGGCGTTGCCCTGACGATGACGGCGGGCTCAGCCGCCGTGTCGAAGGACAGCCCGCCGGTATTCAACAACCTGCTCGTCTACAAGGACGAGGTCGTCCCCTGGGTGAAGGACCTGACGGACGCCGTGCACGAGCAGGGCGCCGCGGTGATGATCCAGCTCACGCACCTCGGCCGTCGGACGCGCTGGGACAAGGCTTTCTGGCTGCCGGTCGTCTCGCCCTCCCATAACCGGGAGGCGGCTCATCGCTCTTTTCCCAAGAAGCTGGAAGACTGGGATATCGGGCGGATCATCAACGACTATGCGGATGCGGCCGAGCGCATGAAGGCCGGCGGCATGGACGGCATCGAGCTGCAGGCCTACGGCCATCTGATGGACCAGTTCTGGTCGCCGCTGACGAACGAGCTGGATGGTCCCTACGGCGGCTCGATCGATAACCGGCTGCGCTTCACCTTCGACGTGCTGACGGAAATCCGCAAGCGCGTCGGCCCCGACTACATCGTCGGCATCCGCTATACGGGCGACGAGTGCCTGGAGGGGGGCCTCGCCAAGGAGGACGGCATCGAAATCTCGAAGCGCCTCAAGGCGAGCGGTCTCGTCGACTTCCTGAATGTCATCAGGGGACACATCGACACGGATGCCGGCCTGACGGATGTCATACCGATCCAAGGGATGGCCAGCGCACCGCATCTCGACTTCGCCGGCGAAATCCGTGCTGCCACCAATTTCCCGACCTTCCATGCCGCCAAGATCCAGGATGTCGCCACCGCCCGCCATGCGATCGCCGCCGGCAAGGTCGACATGGTCGGCATGACGCGCGCCCATATGACCGATCCGCACATCGTCCGGAAGATCATCGAAAAGCGCGAGGACGACATTCGGCCCTGCGTCGGCGCGAACTACTGCCTCGACCGCATCTACCAGGGCGGCTCCGCCTATTGCATCCACAATGCCGCGACCGGCCGCGAACTCACCATGCCGCATGCGATCGCGAAGGCGGATGCGCACAAGAAGGTCGTCATCGTCGGCGCGGGGCCCGCCGGCCTCGAGGCCGCGCGGGTCGCCGGCGAGCGCGGCCACGATGTCGTCGTCTTCGAAGCGGCGGCCAGCCCGGGCGGCCAAATCCGCCTTACCGCGCAAAATCACCGGCGCCGCGAGATGATCAGCATCATCGACTGGCGCATGGACCAGTGCGAGAAGCTTGGTGTCGCTTTCCGGTTCAACACCTGGGCGGATGCCGCGACCGTCGAGGCGGAGACGCCGGACGTCGTGATCGTGGCGACGGGCGGGCTGCCCCATACCGAGGTCCTGACGGCGGGCAACGACCTCGTCGTTTCCGCCTGGGACATCATCTCCGGCGATGTGAAGCCGGGCAGCAACGTGCTCATTTTCGATGATGCCGGAGACCATGCCGGCCTCCAGGCGGCCGAGGTCATCGCCAACACAGGGGCGAAGGTCGAGATCATGACACCCGACCGGTCGTTCGCCCCGGAGGTCATGGGGATGAATCTCGTCCCCTACATGCGTTCCCTGCAGAAGCTGGATGCGACCTTCACCGTCACGTTCCGGCTCGGCGCGGTCGAGCGGAATGGCAATCAGCTGATCGCCCATGTCGGCAGCGACTACGGCGGTGTCGCGAAACAACGGGTGGTGGATCAGGTGGTGATCAACCACGGCACCATCCCGCTGGACGAGCTCTATTTCGAACTGAAGCCGATCTCAAGCAACCTCGGGGAACTATCGCACGATCATCTCATCGCCGGCGAGGCACAGTCCGTCGTGCGTAATCCCGACGGCAGGTTCCAGCTATTCCGCATCGGCGACGCGGTCGCCGCGCGCAATACCCACGCGGCGATCTACGACGCCCTGCGCCTGCTCAAGGACATCTAGCCGCCCCTTCCGGAATCGGGATACGCGTCATGATCCACCGAAGCGCGGGCCTGCAGCAATTCATCGACGCGGCATTCAACGGCTTTGATCTCTGTGCCGGGATCCCGGCCTCCCGCCGTTCGATCGCGAACATCCTCCGGGCGCTCGAAACGCCCGCGCCCGAGGCCACCGGCCCAGGGGAGCGCCTGCCTGTTTGCTCGCACCTCGAGCAAGCCCTTGAGGTTCGTCCCTCCAGTCCCGTTCTGCTGGACCTCGTGACGGCATTCCGAACTATCGAGCCGTCGCTGCAATGGCGCCGGCGAACCTCGAATGCGTCCGCGAGCGACAATTTTTCGGACGGGCACGCGAACGCGATGATCGTAGGGCCCGGAGGGCTGGAGGATCGCCGGGATGCCTGGCTGGGCGTCACGCTCATGGCGCCCAACGTTCGCTATCCCGATCACGACCACGCGCCGGAAGAGACCTATCTCATCCTGTCGGAGGGAGAATTCCGGCACGGCGACACCTCCTGGTTCACGCCAGGCATCGGCGGCTCGTTCTACAACCCGCCGGGCATCAGGCACGCGATGCGCTCGGGCGATCGTCCTCTGTTTGCCTTCTGGGCGCTGTGGGCCGGCGGCCCGGCATAGGTCTTCGTGTCGGCGACAAGCGGCGGGGTCAGGCGGCCCCCGAGACCATGGCCGAGAGGATGCTGTGCATCGAGACCGTTCCGATCTGGACGTCATGCCCATTGGTGACCCCGAGGCGATCGGCACCGTGTGAAACCAGGCGTTCCGCCGCACATTCGAGCACCGTGCCGGCCGGAACCGTGACGTGTCCGGCCGCCTCGCCCTCCACCATGGGGCTCATGATCGTCTCGACCTGGATCACCCGCCCGCGATTGACGTGGCGGACGAAGCTCATGATGTAGTCGTTTGCCGGATTGAGCACGATCTCCTGCGCCGTTCCCTGCTGGATGACCTCGCCGTCGCGGAGGATCGCGATGCGATCGCCGAGGCGCAGCGCCTCATCCAGATCATGGGTGATGAAGACGATCGTCTTCTTGATCTCCTTTTGGAGGTCCAGAAGGATCGTCTGCATATCGAGGCGGATCAGCGGGTCGAGTGCAGAGAATGCCTCGTCCATGAGCAGGATAGGCGCATTGTTGGCCAAGGCGCGCGCGAGGCCGACCCGTTGCCGCATGCCGCCGGAAAGCTGGTTGGGATATCGCGTCTCGAACCCTTTCAGCCCGACGCGCTCCAGCCAATGCATCGCGGCCTCGACCTGCTTGGCCCGCGGCAGCCCCTGCACCTCCAGGCCATAGACCGTATTGTCCAGCACGTTGCGATGCGGCAGCAGCCCGAAATTCTGGAACACCATCGCGGTCTTAAGGCGCCGGAACTCCCGCAACTCGTGGGGCGACATCTTCACCACGTCGTCGCCGCCGACGAGGATGGTTCCGACGCTGGGATCGATCAATCGGTTGATGTGACGGATCAGCGTCGACTTGCCGGAACCGGAGAGGCCCATGATGACCTGGATGCCGCCGGCCAGCATCGAGATGTTGATGTCCCTGAGGCCGACCACATGGCCATGGCGCTGGATCATCTCCGACTTGGTGATGCCCTGTTCCAGCAACGGGACCATCTTCAGGGGATTGACGCCGAAGATCTTCGAAAGCCCTTTGATTTCGATGCCGTAGCAGTTCTGCCGCGCGTCAGCCATGGACGACCTCCCGGTGCTTCTGGAGCCGCCGGCCGAAAGCCTGGCTGACGCGGTCGAAGATGATCGCGATGCCGACGATGGCCAGCCCATTGAAGACCCCGAGCGTGAAATATTGATTGGCGATGGCTTTCAGCACCGGTTGCCCAAGTCCCTGCACGCCGATCATGGAAGCGATGACGACCATGGCGAGCGCCATCATGATCGTCTGGTTGATGCCGGCCATGATGGTCGGGAGCGCAAGCGGTAGCTGCACGTTCTTCAAGCGTTGCCAGCCGGAAGACCCGAACGCGTCGGCCGCCTCTAGAACCTCCTTGTCGACAAGGCGAATGCCGAGGTTGGTCAACCGGATCATCGGCGGGATCGCATAGATGACCACGGCGATGAGGCCCGGCACCTTGCCGATGCCCAGCAGCATGACGACCGGTATCAGATAGACGAAGCTCGGCATCGTCTGCATGACGTCGAGCACCGGATTGATCGCGCCCTGCAGCCTGTCGGAGCGCGACATGGCGATGCCGATCGGCATGCCGACCACGATCGAAAGCACAGTGCAGACAAAGATCATGGAGATGGTCTTCATCGTATCGTCCCACATGCCGAAGAGGCCGATGGCGACGAGTGTCACGATCGTGCTGACCACGATCCGCCAGCTATGGCTGGCGAACCACGCAATAGCAGCGATCAGCAGCAGAATGATCGGCCACGGCGTGGTGGTCATGAATCGTTCGGAATGGATCAGAAACTGTTGAAGCGGACTGAAGAAGGCCTCGATGCCGTCTCCATAAGCTCGAGTAAAGCCTCGAAAACCTTCGTCGATGCCCTTCTTCAGCTGCTGCAGGAAGTCATCATCCAGATGCGGGAAGCTCGACCAGTCCATTGCGCTGCACCTTCTTGCACCGTGCTCTTTGTCGTGCGATTGACGCCACGCCCGAGCACAAGGCCGAGCCACCGCCTCCGTCCGGGTCAAGAGACCCGAGTGTCAGACCTACCGCGCGGCCTTCTTGATCTTATCGGCCGCATCCGCCGACACCCACTTGGTCCAGATCGGCTCGTTATTCTTGATGAAGTATTTCGCGGCATCATCGCCGGTCGCCTGATTGTCGGTCATCCACGCGAGGAGCTTGTTCACGGTGGCGGTCGACCAGCCACGAGCCTTGAGGTAATTCATCACCGGTTCGCCGGCGCTCGCGGCAAAGCTCGCCGCCACCAGCGTTTTCACGTGATCCGTCGACCAGGCGTTCGGCTTCGGGTCCGGGCACGTGGCGACGGTGTTGCAGCGCTTCCACTCCGCGGCATCGTGGGGGACGCCGGCGTCGAGCCGCACCATGTCGTATTTGCCGAGGATGGAGGTCGGGGACCAGTAATAACCCAGCCAGCCTTCCTTGTGCTCGTAGGCCTTGGCGATCGAGCCGTCGAGGCCGGCGGCGGAACCGGTATCGACGAGCACGAAGCCGGCCTTCTCCGCGCCATAGGCCTTGTAGAGCTGCGCCGTGACGACCGTTCCACCCCAGCCTTGCGGGCCGTTGAAGACGGCGCCCTTCGAGTGGTTCTCAGGTGCTGGGAACAGCTCGGGATGCTTCAGGGCATCGGCGATCGTCTTGATGTCGGGGTGGGCGTCGGCGACGTATTTCGGGATATACCAGCCCTGAATCGCGCCGTCCGAAATCGAGTCGCCGGCGACGATCAGCTTCTTTTCGGTAACGCCGCGCTGCACGACGTCCGGGAGCAGATCGACCCACCCTTCGGGTGCGACGTCCGGCTTGCCCTTCTCGGTCATCGCGGTGATCGTCGGCACGGTATCGCCGACGATCACGGTGGCGCTACAGCCATAGGCCGTGTTGAGGATGAACTTGTCGACGCTGGCCAGAGCCTCGGCGCTCTGCCAATTCATGCTGGCGATGGTCACGTCGCCGCATTGCGCCGCCTCTGCGGTTGTAACCGAAGCGGCGAGCCCGATGGTCAGGCACGCTGCCGTGGCAAGATACTTCATTTGTTTCACCTCCCGTGACGGTTAGTCGATGATTGTTGGCGCCGCCACTTTCGCCGACAATCTTTTGCCGAAATAGTTCATTGACCCAACCAAAACGCGTCAATCACGCCGACGCGAATACTTGCAAATTCTCTACACTTCAGCGCACTCGTCGATCTTTCGCACGCTGGGGCAAGTCCGCCTAAGCAGCGCTGAGGGTCAAATTCTTATGCTTCCGCGTCTGTTGCGGTGAGCAGCCATAGGTGTCCCGGTAGCATTTCGAGAAATGCGAGGCCGAGTTGAACCCGCTCGCGATCGCCACCTCGACAATCGGCGTCGTCATCTGCGACAGCAGCAGCCTGGCGCGCTCCAGGCGCAGCCTCATGTAGTAGCGCGCGGGCGAGGAGCCGAGCTCGCTCCGGAAGATGCGCTCGACCTGTCGCCGCGTCAGTCGTATCCCCGCCATCAGCTCATCGACCGGAAGCGGCTCCGTCAGCGTCTCCTGCATGCGCTCGATCAGGTTGGCGATCTCCGAGTGAAGCACTTCGGCCCGGCGGGCGGAAGGCCGCCGCTGTCGGTCTGTGGGGCTGCGGACGCGGTCGACGAAGGCCATCTCGCAGACACCGCTGACCACGGCTTCGCCAAAATCCCGCTGGATGATGTGCAGCATCATGTCGAAGGATGCCGTGCCACCGGCGCAGGTGTGGATGCCGCCGTCGATCTCGAACAGGCTGGTCCTGACGCAGGCTCCTCTGAATTGCTCGACGAAGCTTGGGAAATTCTCCCAATGGATCACGCATTTCTTGTCGTCGAGCAGCTTCGCCCGGGCGAGGATATGCGCTCCGGTACATAGGCTCGCGACCGCCACACCGTTCTGTCGACACTGCCGCAGCCAAGCCTCCGCCGGCTTGTCGGCATGCCGTTCCACGTACTGGCCGGCACAGACCACCGTCATGAAAGGCCGCTCTCCGCGGGAGAGGGCCTGTCGCTCGGTCGCCACGTCATTGTCGGTATCGAACGAAACGCCACAACTCGCGCGAACCTTGTTTCCGTCGGCAGAAACAAGCCGCCAGATATAGGCTTCGTGACCGAGGACATAGTTGGCCAGGCGCAGTGCTTCAACCGCCGATGAGAAGGCGAGCAACGTAAAGTCAGGCACCAGATAGAATACGAACAAACGCTGCCTGGTAACGACGGTGTCCATGGCGCTTCACCACTAAGGCATCTGAGGCAGTACACGTCCTGGAAAAGGTACATCATCGGTCTGCAACAGGATATCCCGCGCCCTGAAGCCCGAAAGTATATTTGCGACACAATCACGGTCGATTTGGGACAGTGGGGCGCGCGCCTAATTGGCGATGCAGCGCGGCTGGCGGCGTTCGCCCCCTCGGAGCGGAACTTCGCACGCGTGAATGTACACATGTGTATATATATTCGACATGTAAGTCATTTTCAATGACATAATTGTACATTTTCGTTGTTTGCGCTTCCCCGGATTGTTAGGGTGGCTCATGGACCGTCCGGCCGCTGGAACGCCCGCGCCGGACCGAGCCGGTGTCCCATCACCCGTCCCGGACCTGCCGCCATGCCCCAGGAAACGCCCCGTTCCACCAGCCGACTGCTGACCATGGCCGTGCCGATGCAGGACACGCCACCGCGTCAGGCAGTGCCGATCGATCCCGGCATCCTGGCCCGCATGGAGCGGATCGATCAGGGCGCGTTGCTCCGTTACCGGCTGGAACGGCTGCGCGCCGAGCTGCGCAAGCGCGACTACGCCGGCGCCGTCCTCTTCGACCCGATGAATCTGCGCTATGCAACCGGCACACGGAACATGGCGGTCTGGACCGCGCACGCCCCCAGCCGCTGTGCCTTCGTCGCGACCGACGGGCCGGTGATCCTGTTCGAGTTCACTTCCTCGCGACATGTCACCGACGGCTCGCCGATCGTGGACGAGGTGCGGCCTTGCACACCCTGGATCTATTTCCTTGCGGGGGGCCGCACTACGGAAAAGGCCAATCTCTGGGCCGATGAGATCGAAAGCCTGCTTCGCCGGTTTGGCGGCGGCAACCGCCGCCTTGCCGTCGACCGCTGCGATCCGCTGGGCGCCTCGCGGCTTAAGAGCCATGGCGTGCAACTGTTCGACGTGCAGGAAGCGGCCGAGCAGGCGCGCATGGTGAAATCGGCGGAAGAGATCGCGTGCATGCAGTCTGCGATGGAAGTCTGCGATCTCGCCATCGGCCGCATGCGGGACGCGCTGGTGCCCGGCATCACCGAAAACCAGCTCTGGTCGCTGCTGCACGAGACGAATATCGCGCATGGCGGCGAATGGATCGAGTGCCGCCTGCTTGCCTCCGGGCCGCGCACCAATCCCTGGTTCCAGGAATCCGGCAATCGGGTGATCGAGGCAGGCGACGTCGTGGGCTTCGACACGGATCTTGTCGGCCCCTTCGGCTATCTGGCCGATATTTCCCGTAGCTGGATCTGTCCGGACGGCAAGCCGACCGACCGGCACCGGCGACTATACGATCTTGCCACCGAGCAGGTCCTGTTCAACACGGGCCTGCTGCGCCCGGGCCTTGCGTTCCGCGAGTTCGCGGAGAAATGCTGGTCAGTGCCGGATGAATACTTGCCGAACCGCTACATGATGATGCTGCACGGCTGCGGCTTCGTCGATGAATACCCCTCCATCGCCTACGTCGCCGACTGGAAGGACTGGGGCTATGACGGCGTGTTCCAGGAGAACATGGTCGTCTCCGTCGAAAGCTATATCGGCGAGGCCGGCGGCCCGGATGGGATCAAGCTCGAACAGCAGGTCGTGATCGGCGCCGAGGGCGCGCGCGTGCTCTCGAAGACGCCACTGATCGACGCCCTCGCGACCTGATCCATCGACCGGCCTGAACGCTCAGCTTCTCGGCTTCAGATTGTCCGGATCGTAGAGCGGCTTGTAGCCGACCGAGGCCACTTCGACCGGATAGCGCTCGCCGAAATATTCCACCACCAGCTTGCGCCCTTCCTGGCAATAGGACCACGGCAGATGCGCGAGCGCGATGTTCTTCCCGATCGTCGGCCCATAGGCGATCGATGTCGTGTAGGAACGGCGCCCCTCAGCATCCACGAGCGTCTCGCCCGTTTCCGGATCCATGACCGGCAAGGTGCCGACCGGATAGCGCGCCACGCCCGCCTTATCCATGTTGTCCGTCATCACCAGCGTGCATAGCATGGCGGGCTGATGCGCGCGGGCCCTGTGCTCGAGGTGCCGGGCCTTGCCGCAGAAGTCGGCGTCCTTGACCTTGGGACGGGCGAGACCCGCTTCCAGGAGATTGTATTCGGTCAAGAGATCCGCGTTCTGCAAGCGCAGGCTCTTTTCCATGCGGCGGGAATTGGCATAGGTCTCGACGCCGACCGCGATCACGCCGGTCGAACGCAGCGCGTCCCAGACGGCGAGGCCGTCCTCATAGCGCATGTGGAGCTCCCAGCCCTGCTCGCCCACGTAGGAGAGGCGGAAGGCCGCGACATCCTTACCGGCGATCCGGATCGGCTTGATCGCGGCGAACGGGATATTCGCCGCCAGGAGCCCGTCGGGGTCTTCGACCACCTTCTGAAGGTTCACGCGGGCATTGGGGCCCCAAAAGCCGATGGTGACGAACTTTTCCGAGACGTCCGTGATCGTGACGTCGAAGCCTTTGTCCTGCGCCGTGCGCTTCAGGTAATTGAAGTCGCGCGGGCCGGCGTCGGCGCCGTCCACGATGCGGCACCGGTCCGCCATGCGGAAGACCGTGAGATCCGCGCGCACCATGCCTTCCTGATCCAGGAAATGCGTATAGATGCCCTTGCCGATGTTGGCGTCGCCGCCGATCTTGGCCGCACAGACCCACTCCATCAACGCGACGTGATCGGGTCCTTCGACGTCGTACATGGCGAAGTGCGACAGGTTGATCATGCCGCAATCGTCGCTGAGCGCCAGATGCTCGGCATTGGACACCCGCCAGAAATGCCGGCCGTCCCATTCGTTTTCACGCAGCGGCACGCGGTCGGCGTACTTGTCCAGGAGGTGCTCGTTCGCCGCATAGCCATGCGCACGCTCCCAGCCGCCCAGTTCCATGAAATAGCCGCCGAGTTCCTTTTCCCGCTCATAGAACGGGGAGCGGCGGACATTGCGCCCGCCGGCGAACGGCTCGCGCGGGTGAACCGCCGGGTTATAGATCTTCCTTGCGGTTTCGGTGCACCGCTCGAAGATATGCTGCTCCTCCAACTGATACGGATTGAAGCGCGCATAATCGATGCGGCTATGGTCGATCGGCGTGCGGCCGTCCGTCATCCAGTCGGCGATCAGCTTGCCCATGCCGGGCCCGTCCTTGACCCAGATGCCGACGGCGTACCAGAGCCCCCTCACCTTCTGGCTCTCGCCCATGGACGGTCCGCCGTCCGTAGTAGTCTGCAGCAGGCCATTGAACGAGTGGCTCTCGTTATAGCCGAGCTCGCCGAGGATCGGGGTCAGCTCCATGGCGCGCTCGAGCGGCGCCAGGATCTGGTCCATGTCGAGATCCCGCTGCGAGGGCGACAGCCGTGCTTCCTCCTTCTCCAGCAGATCGCGCGGATGCACCAGGCGCGGATTTTCCTCCTCGTAATAGCCCCATTCGATCTGCCCGCCCTCCGCGGTTCTGGGGTCGCCCGTATCGCGCATATAGGCCGAGTTGCCCTGGTCGCGCAGCAGCGGCCAGCCGATCTCCTTGCCCGTGCCGGCGAACTCGTTATAGGGGCCGAAGAAGGTCAGCGGATGGTCGACCGGCATGACCGGCAGATCCTCCCCGGCCATCGCCGAGATCAAGCGGCCCCACAGGCCGGCGCAGACGACCACATGGTCGGCCATGACCGTGCCTCGATCGGTCACCACGCCCTTGATGCGCCCCCCTTTGATGATGAGCGAGCGGGCCGAGGTATTGGCAATGGCCCTGAGCCCGCCGCCGGCAACGGCTTGGTCGATGAGCTTGCCGGTCACGGTTTGCGAGCGGGGAATGACGAGGCCGGCGTCGGGGTCCCACAGCCCGCCCTGCACGAGGCTCTCCTCGATCAGGGGGAATCTTTCCTTGATCTCGGCCGGCTCGATGAGGCGGGCTCGGGTGCCGAAAGCCTTGCCGGACGCGACCTTGCGCTTGATCTCCTCCATGCGCGCATCATCGCCGACACGCGCGACCTCGATGCCGCCGACGCGCGCGTAGTGGCCCATCTTCTCGTAAAACTCGATGGAGTAGAGCGTGGTCCAGCACGACAGGAAGTCGTGGCTCGTCGCGTAGCAGAAATCCGAGGCGTGGGCCGTCGAGCCGATGTCGGTCGGGATCGCCGACTTGTCGATTCCGACAATGTCGGTCCAACCGCGCTCGATCAGATGATGGGCGACGGACGCTCCGACGATCCCGCCCAAGCCGATGATGACGACCTTCGCGGTCTCGGGAAATCCTGTCATTGCGCACTCCTCCCAGTATTGGCGGCGAACCCGTTTGCGACTAAGGCGTGAAGACGACGGTCGAGCCCGACCTTCATGCCGAAGCACTCCGATGCCGGCTTCAAGAAGTAGCTCGAGGGCGACGGTTCCGGCAGAACGATGGTCAAGCCTCGATCTCGACTTTGCCGCGAGGGTGCGAGCAGCAGGCGAGGATGAAGCCCTCATCGATCTCGTCGTCGAGGATGCCGCCGTTGTGATTCATGGCGACGTCGCCCGACAGTTTCCGCACCTTGCAAGTGCCGCATAAGCCGGACTCGCAGGCGGATGCGATCCGGACGCCGCAGGCGCGCGCCGTCTGGAGGACGGTCTGGCCGGGCGGGCACTCGGCGTCGACCGCGGAGAGCGCAAAGCGAATTGGCATGGCCCCTTCCGCCGAGCTCCCGGCGGCCTCTTCGCTTGGCGCAGACTGCGGGGCCGGCAGGTCCTCGACGACCGGTGTGCCGAAGCTCTCCTGGTGGTAGTGCCTCATGTCAAAGCCGGCCGCGCCTAACAGCTCGCGCACGACGGCCATGAAGGGCTCGGGCCCGCAACAGAACACCTCCCGCTCGTGCAGATCGGGGGCGAAGAGCTTGAGCCGCGCCGCATCGATCCGACCCACATGGCCGGACCAGCTGTCGTGCTTCGAGCGCTCATGGATCATGAAGCTCAGCGCCAGCCGCGGCATACGCCTGTCGAGGAGTTCCAACTCCTTGCGGAAGATGATGTCTTCCGGGCGATGCGCACAGTTGACGAAGGCGATATCCGTCGCCGGTGCGCAGTCGGAGAACCAGCGCAGCATCGACATCATCGGCGTGATGCCGGAGCCACCCGAGAGGAACAGATACTTCGACGCCGGGTGGGCGTAATGGGTGAACCGGCCGGCCGGGCCGAAGGCCTTGATACGGTCACCGGGCCTTAGATGGTCGAACATCCACCGCGTGCCCACGCTCGCTGGCTGAGCCTTCACCGTCACGGCGATCGAGAACGGTCGTGAGGGCGAAGACGACAGCGTGAAGGTCCGCATGAGCGTGCCCTCGGCCCTCGGCAGTTCGAGCGTGATGAACTGGCCCGGCTGGTAGCGAAACCACGTCCGGGCATCGGCGCGGAAGGTGAAGGTCTTCACCTCCGGCGCCTCATCCGCGATGCCGATCACCTCCAGCAGTTGAGAGCGATCGTTCCACGGCTTCATCTCGTCCAGAGGGTGGTACGTACCGGGGTCGGTCATTGCCTGTCCTGTGTCCACCGCTAGGCGACATCCTTGAGACCGGGCTTCCGCCGCCCCCCGAGCCGCGCCTCCATGAAGCTGACGTACCAATCGACGAACTGCTCCGTGCCGCCCTCGTGCAACTCGGAATAGGGCCCAGGCTCATAGGCCGGCGAACGAATGCCGAAGGCGTTCTCCTCTACGATGCGGCGGTCTTCATGGTTGGTCGCATCCCACACGTGGATCAGTTCCTGGAGGTCGTAGTCGACGCCCTCGACCGCATCCTTGTGCACCAGCCATTTCGTCGTGAGCGCCGTCTCCTCGGCGCTGATCGGAAGGACCCGGAAGCTCACCGCGTGGTCGATCATCACGTGGTTCCACGTGGTGGGATAATGGAACAGCATCAGCGAGCCGATGTGGTCCGTGTTCACCTGATCCGACAGGTTGGATCGCACGGCGCGCTTGCCGGTCATCGTGTAGCTCTCGGTGCCCGGCAGCAGCGGCGCACGCGTGGCGCGATACTGCCCCGCCTCATCCATATTGAAGCGCGACGGCAGGCCGGCCGCCTCGCACCTCGACCAATGCTCGACCATCTCCGGGTCGCTTTCCGTCCCGCTGACACCGGTCATGTTCGGCGCCTCCGGGTAAGTCTTGCACAGTTCGGGGTGGTTGGCGGCGCAGTGGTAGCACTCGCGGTTGTTCTCCCACACGAGCTTCCAGTTGCCCTTCTCGATCGTCGTCGTCTCATGGGCGATCTTCGCCTCGGTCAACCGATGCGGCGCGAAATAGGGCGCCATCAATTGCCGGAAGGGCGCAAAGTCGGCCGGTTCGCTCGCGAGGCAGATGAAGATGTAGCCCGCCACGCTCTCGCAGGCGACCGGCTTCAGCGAATGCGCGGCCGGATCGAAATCGTCCGCCATCTGGCGGGCGAAAAGCAGTTTGCCGTCGAGATCGTAGGTCCATTGATGGTAGGGACAGACCAATCGCGCGGAACTGCCTTTTTGAGAGGTGCAGACGCGGCTGCCGCGATGGCGGCAGGTATTGTGGAACGCCCGGATCCGGCCTTCGCGATCACGCACCACGACGACTGGATAGGCGCCGACCTGCAGCGTGAAATAGTTCCCGGGCTTCTTGATCTCGCAGTCATGGCCAACGAACAGCCAATCGCGGTACCAGATCAGATCCATATCGACTTTGAAGAATTCAGGATCGACATAGAAAGGTTGCTGCAGAGCATGACCAGGCTTGCGTGCTCTGATCATGTTGCTCATTTCACTATGGACACTCATGTCCGGCCCTCCGCAAAGCCTCGATAGCCAATTTTCCATCGGGAGGGGCGAACAACGCGCGCGAGGCTTGATTAGGCCTCTCTCCCTGCGATCAGTCGAACCCAACTTTGCGCCTGACGCCTGCCTGCCGAGCCACCGTTTCGAGCGACATTCTTCACTCTTCGAGCATGGGCGAGGCAGGTGCGCGTGTTGAGCAGGTTAAAATTAACGCCATTCGCATCGGCGAGAGTGCACGCCTGCGACATAGCCATGCCGCAAATTGGATAGGCCGCCGCACAGCCGGGCCATACCATCGGCCGGTCCCAACGATGGCCTCCCGCCGCCAAGTCCACCAACGTTGAACCAGCATCCGGAGACCTGGCCGACAGCTGTCGGGATTGGCACAAGATGGCGCGAGAGAAATCCTAGCCTATCGAAATCCCGCGATCGCCCTGCGCCATCCTACGCCGAGCGCAAGCAGGATGTCTTGGCACTAGCCGAGTCCGCCCTGGCATAAGCTGGCGCAGATTGGCGCGCTCGAAACGAGCGCGTTGTAAATGATCGCTTTTTGACCGGCACCGATGGAGGGGTGCCTCGCCGCACAAAACCACAGCGGCGTGAGCGAGGCTTGACAATAAGCGTAAGTCGATTCTAACGTAAGACATGACTTACGCAACCACCCTGGCCGCCCTGTCCGATCCGATGCGCCGGACGATCCTGGAACGGATCGTCGAGGCGCCGCGCTCGGTCGGCGAGATCGCGCAGGACCTGCCGATCAGCCGGCCGGCCGTCTCCCAGCATCTGAAGGTGCTGAAGGACGCCCGGTTGGTCCAGGAGGAACGCGCCGGCACGCGCCGCATCTACCATGCCGACGCGGCAGCGCTGGGCGAGCTTCGCGCCTACATCGACACCATGTGGCAGGCGACGCTCGGGCGTTTCGCCGCCGCCGCCGAACGGGAGGAGAACGAGCCATGAGCGAGACCGTCACCGCCTTCACGATCCCGCCGGTCGTCAAGACCGTGGTCGTCCGCTGCGCGCCGGCGACTGCCTTCCGCGTCTTCACCGCCGAGATCGGCCAATGGTGGCCGCTCGCCGATTTCTCCCTGGGCGGCGCCACGGATTGCCGCTTCGAATCCCGCGTCGGCGGCCGGCTCTACCAGGTCGGCAACGACGGCCAGGAGACGCTCTGGGGCCATGTGCTGGCCTGGAACCCGCCCCACGGGATGGCCTTCTCCTGGCAGGTTCAATGCAGCGAGGAGGAGGCGCAGCGCATCGACGTCAGCTTCCGCCCGGTCGCGGACGGCACCGAGGTGCGCCTCGTCCATGCCGGCTGGGACAAGCTGAAGACGCGCGCCGCCGAGCGGCGTGAAAGCTACGATGGCGGCTGGGTCGAGGTGTTCGAACGCCGCTTCAAGGCCTATGCCGATCAAGCAGTCTGAACCAAACGCGGGGAGACGAAGATGAGTGTCAAACTCCATGGTGTGCCCGGCAGCCCCTGTGTCCTGGCCGCACGGCTCGGCCTGACCGAAAAAGGCGTCGATTTCGAGATGGTCGCGATGGCCCCGCCCGAGATCAAGTCGCCGGGAAACATGGCGCGCAATCCGTTCGGCAAGGTTCCCGTGTTCGACCACGACGGCTTCGTGCTCTACGAGACCCAGGCGATCCTGCGCTATGCCGACCAAGCCTTCCCCGGTCCGGCGCAGGAACCGGCGACGGCGCAGGAAGCGGCGCGGATGAATCAGATCATCGGCATCATCGACTGCTATCTGTTCCGCACTTGGAGCGCCGACATCGCCTTCGAGCGCCTGATGGCGCCGAACGTGTTCGGTCGCCCCGGCGACGAGGCCAGGATCGAGGCGGCCCTGCCGATGGCGCGCACCTGCGCCGAAGCGCTCGAGGCCCTGGCCGCGGGCCCGTACCTGACCGGCACCTCGTTCACCATCGCCGACGCGATCCTGGCGCCGCATTTCAATTATTTCCGCATGACGGGCGAGGGCGAGACGATTCTCGCCGACAAGCCCAAGCTCAATCGATGGTTCGCGCAGATGCGCGGGCGCGAAAGCGTGAAGGCGCTGCTGCCCGGCTAGCGGAAACCCTCAACAATCGGTAGCCGTCGCCGAAATAGATCAGCCGGGAGTTGACCCCTCCCCCGCCGTTCGCCGATGCTCATCGGCCAATCGGCGGATGGTGGGCATGCTGGGTAGGTTTCTGCATCGGATCGGGGCGCTGGGACCCGCGTTCCAGGCCATGTTGGTCAGCGACTCGCTTTCGATTTCGGCGATGATGGTCGGCCATGTCGCGCTCGCCTGGTGGATCGCCCAGCAGGGCGGCGGGGCGGACCTGGCGCTCTATGCCGGGATCCTGGCCGTCGGCGCGCTGGTCTTCCTGGCGCTGCTGTCGCCGCTCGGCGACCGCTATTGCAAGCGAACGCTGATGACCGTCAGCCTGGCCATCCAGGGCAGCGCGGCGGCGATCCTGGCCATGCTCGCCCACTCCGGCGCTTACCATCTGCCGTTCATCATCGCCGCGGATTTGCTGGGGACGGCCGCAAGCTGCCTTTACGCCCCGGCGAGCGCCAGCATCGTCGCGGAACTGCTGCCGGCCGACCAGCTGACGACCGGTCTCGGGATGCAGAAGAGCGGCCAGGCTCTGGGCCGGCTGCTCGGCCCCTCGCTCGGCGGCGCGGTCCTGGCTGCCCTCGGCACCTCCGCTACCCTGGGGCTCTACGCGCTGCTGATGGGCGTTTCCGCGGCGCTCACCCTGCGCATTCCCCGGCGCCCGTCCACGGGCTCCGCACTCGGACCAACCGCCTGGCTCCGCGACATCCGCGCCGGTCTGGCGGCGAAATGGCACATCAAGGTCGAACGCTGGTGGACGCTCGTCACCTTCCTGTTCGCGATCTTCCTGTTCCCGTGCATCGGCATGCTGCTGCCGCTCAAGATCCAGTCGCTCGGCCTGTCCAGCGTCTGGCTCGGGTCATGCGAAGCCGCGCTCTCCGCCGGCATGGTCATAGGTGCCCTCGGCCTTTCGGCCCGGCTTGCCCGGCGCGCCGGCCGGTTCGCCGCCTATACCGTCGCCGTGGTCGTCATCGGCCTCTGCTTCAGCACGATCGGCGCGTCGCATCGGCCCGTCGTCCTGCTCGGCGCCCTGGCGCTCTGCGGCCTCTGCGTTTCAACCACCCAGCTCGTCGGCCAGACGCATCGCATGCTGGCCATTCCGCCCTCGTTCCGGGCCCGGATGACGAGCGTCCACATCATGGTGATGCAGGTTGCAGCCACTATCGGGCCGGCCGTCGGCGGCGCCGGGCTGAACCACTTGGGCGTCGATGGCGTCTATATGCTCTTCGGCTTCGCGATGCTGCTGACAGCGATCGGCTACGCGCTGGCGCCGGGCTACCGGCCCTTCATCAGCCTGTCGCACGATATGGTCGACGGCTATTACGGCAGGACCTATCCGCAGCTCTTCGAACCGCAGCGGTTCGGCTAATCCGCCTCGGCTGGGACGGCGAAATGCTGGTCCATGCGCGAGGGCCGGCGATAGAGGGCCAGGCTGAGCGCAAGGCCGCAGGCGGCCGCAGCCAGTCCGGCCCGCACGTCGATCTGTTCGGCGACATGACCCCAGATCCAGCTGCCGAGCGCCAGGCCGCCGAACAGGGCGACGTAATAGACCGAAATCGCGCGGCCCTTGTAGGTCTCGTGCGCGGCCATCTGGACCACGACGTTGAAGGTCGACATGGCGACCATCCAGCCGAGCCCGCCCACGGCGAGCAGCGGCACCAACGCCCAGAGCGAACCGGCAAGGGCCAGGGTTGCGGTCGCCGCGCAGAAGCACACGGTCGCCACCGCGAACAGCCGGCGCAGCCCCAGATTGTGCCGCATCCAGCCGATCACGGCCGCACCGACCAGCGCCCCGCCGCCGAGCGCGCCGAGCATGACGCCATAGGTCGACGGCCCGCCGCCGACCTGGTTCTTGGCCACCAGCGGCAGGAGCGACCAGAGCGCGCTCGCGAACAGCGTGAAGACGAAGCAGCGGAACATGGCGGCACGGATGGCCGGCGAGCCGAACACATAGACGAAGCCGCCGTGGATTTCGGCGGTGATGCTCGCGGTCCGCTTCGGCTTGACGATCTTGGCGCGGCGCCGCCAGCGGACCAGCACGAAGATGATGTAGGTATTGAGCAGCGCATTGAGGGCGAAGGCGGCCGGCACGCCCCAGAGCGCGATGACGGCGCCGCCCAAGGCCGGCCCGGTCGCCCGCGCGATGTTCCAGCCGATGCTGCTCAGCACCAGCGCGCTCGGGATCTGCTCGCGCGGCAGGATCTCGCCGATCGTCGTCTGGTAGGCTGGGTAGCGCAGCGCCGAACCGCTGTCGAGCGCGAAGGTCAGCGCCAGCAGCAGCCAGGGCGTCATCAGCCCGAAATGCTGTAGGCCGGAGAGCATGAGCGCCACGGCGAGCACGATCAGTTGCGCGACCAGGAACACCAGCCGCTGATCGACTCGGTCGGCGAGCACGCCGCCCAGGAGCGTGAAGAACAGCGGCGGCAGCGAGGTCGCGGCCTGCACCCAGGCGACGAAATCGACGGTCGGCGCGATCGAGGTCATGGCCCAGGCGGCGGCGACCGACTGGATCCAGACGCCGAAGTTCGAGAACAGCGTTGCGATCCAGATGCCGCGATAGGTCGGGTTGGCGAGCGGCCCGAGGAGGGAAGGCCTGGGAAGGGTCCCGTGGCTGGGTGCCTGCACGATCTGTGACCGTCGCGTCTTTGTTCGGCGAAGAGGCAAGTTTACCCCAGGCGGCGCAGCGGCGATCCACGCGTCCTTGCGACGGCAGGTTTGCCAAATCGTAAGGTTACTGAGCAATCGGCGCCCTTGCCTCGAATCGCCGGCGGGGCGAGCTTCCGCCTATCACCATGATTTGAGCGCCGCCAAGGTGGCGGCCGGGGCGCCTTTGGCCGAGTGTGCGGGCGCCCTCTTCCTCCATCCCGCTTCCAACCTTGCAGAGCGCCATGTCGACCGATCTTCCAGCCAGCGCCGCGATCTACAATCCTTTCGTCCTCAAGCTCTACGACCTGTGGGTCACGCGCTTTTCCAACCGCTTTGCCTGGCGGTGCCCGGCCGATCGGCAGATTGCGCATTACCGCGCCCACCTCGGCGCCCGTCATCTCGATGTCGGCGTCGGCACCGGCTTCTATCTGCAAGGCGCCAAGCCCATGGGCGCCCGGCACGTGGCCCTGGTCGATCCCAATCCGAGCTGCCTTGCGACCGCCCGCGCCCGCCTCGGCGCGGTACCGTCGAGCGTCTATTGCCAGGACGCGCTTGAGCCGCTGGCGATCGACGAGCCGAAGTTCGAATCGATCGGCCTGTCCTATCTGCTGCATTGCCTGCCGGGGCCGTTTGCGCGCAAGGCGGCGATCTTCGACAATCTGAAGCCGCTGCTGGCGCCCGACGGGGTGCTGTTCGGCTCGACCATCCTCGGCGCGCGGGCCGGCCATAATGCCCTCGGCCGCAAGCTGATGGCGATCTACAATGCCAAGGGCATCTTCGGGAATACCGACGACACGATTGAAGAGCTCGAGCAGGCGCTGAAACGGCGCTTCGGCCGGGTCACGATCACCCAAACCGGCGTCGTCGCGCTGTTCAGTGCCCAAGCCTGACGATCATTCATAAAAACAGAATGATATATTAGATTCTAAGCTATTCATTCAGGAAACAACTGAGCGCACCTTCCTAGGCGTCATCAACGCCTGCTCGATGAGCCCTCGGATCGCACGAGCCCCCTCACCGGCAGCCAATGGAAGGGAATGCGGATCATGGGACGTCTCGCCAACAAGGTCGCCATCGTCACCGGCGCCAGCGCCGGCATCGGGCGGGCGACCGCCAAGCTGTTCGCGGCCGAAGGCGCCGTCGTCGTCGTCGGGGCTCGGCGCGAAGCCGAGCTTGCGAGTCTGGTCGGCGAAATCGAGGCCGCCGGCGGCCGGGCCGCGGCGCTCGCCGGCGACGTGCGCTCGGAGGCCTACGCCCAAGCGCTCGTGGCGCTGGCGGTCGAGAAGTTCGGCCGGCTCGACATCGCCTTCAACAATGCCGGCACGCTCGGCGAGGCCGGTCCCTCGACCGGCGTGTCCGAGGCCGGCTGGACCGATGCCCTCGCGATCAATCTCACCGGCTCGTTCCTGGGCGCCAAGCACCAGATCGCCGAGATGGTGAAGCATGGCGGCGGCTCGGTGATCTTCACCTCGACCTTCGTCGGCCACAGCTTCGCCTTCCCCGGCGTCGCCGCCTATGCCGCGAGCAAGTCCGGCCTGATCGGCCTGACCCAGGCGCTCGCCGCCGAGTTCGGCCCGCAGAACGTGCGGGTCAACGCGATCTTGCCCGGCGCGGTCGAGACCGACATGTATCGCGAGATGAACGACACGCCCGACAAGACGGGCTTCATCACCAATCTTCACGCGCTGAAGCGGATCGCCCAGCCGGAGGAACTGGCCCGTTCGGTGCTCTATCTCGCGTCCGACGATGCCGCCTTCGTGACCGGCACGGCCTCGCTGGTCGATGGCGGCGCGTCGATCACCCGCACCTGACCCAACCCGCCAATCGAACCTGAGGAGCAGACCATGGATCTCGATCTCAAGGGCAAACGCGCCCTCGTCACCGGCAGCACCGCCGGCATCGGCCTGGCGATCGCCACCAGCCTCGCGCGCGAAGGCGCCCGCGTCATCATCAACGGCCGCAGCCAGGGCTCGGTCGACAAGGTGGTCGCCGCGTTGAAGGCCGAGACCGGCGGCGAGGTGGTGGGCTTCGCCGGCGACCTCGCCACGGCCGCCGCGGCCGAGGAACTCGCCCGCCGCCATCCCGAGCTCGAGATCCTGGTCAACAATCTCGGCATCTTCGAGCCGAAGCCGTTCGAAGAGATCCCGGATGCCGATTGGCAGCGGTTCTTCGACGTCAACGTCCTGAGCGGCGTGCGCCTGGCCCGTCTCTACCTGCCGGCCATGAAGCGGGCGAATTGGGGCCGGATCATCTTCATCTCGAGCGAGAGCGCGGTACAGATCCCGGCCGAGATGATCCATTACGGCATGACCAAGACGGCGCAGATCGCTGTCGCCCGCGGGCTGGCCGAGGCCGTCGCCGGCACCGGCATCACCGTCAACAGCGTGCTGCCCGGTCCGACCAAGTCGCGCGGGGTCGTCGATTTCGTCGATGCGCTCTCCGGCGGCACCGGCAAGAGCTTCGAGGAATTCGAGACCGAGTTCTTCGAGAAGGTCCGGCCGACCTCGCTGATCAAGCGCTTCGCCACGCCAGAGGAAGTCGCGTCGCTGGTGACCTATGTCGCAAGCCCGCTCGCCTCGGCCACCACGGGTGCCGCACTCCGGGTCGACGGCGGCACGGTCAAGGCCCTGCTCTGAGGCGACTGAGCCGGTGGCGCGCCGCCGGCTCAGAGCACCAGCGGCACCTGCTCCATCGGGAAACTCGATGGCGCGAAGAACCAGGTCTCGATGGCCCACCGGGTGCCGGTCATGCCCGGCCGGACCCCGGTGCAATGGAGCATCATTTCGTCGAACAGCAGGGCGTCGCCGGGCGCGAACACCGGGCTGGCAATTTCAGCGCCCTCGGCCGCGAGCCGGTCGACCAGGGTGCGGCCGACCGACCAGTCGAAATGGGCGCCGTCGGTTCCGGTCGGCACGATGGTGTCGAGCCGACCCGCGAACACGTCGAGGCCGGGCGCGTCCGTGCCGCACGGTGACAGGGCGAGCCAGATGTTGAGCGCCCGGATACCGGCTCCCAGGAAGGCTCCGTCCTGGTGCCACCAGTCGGTGCCGATGCCGGGCCCGACCCGGCGCAGGGTCGACTTGCCGATCGACATGGCCGGCCGTTCGCCCAGCACGGCGCCGACCAGGTCGATGAGGCCCTGCCGCTCGAACAGGTCGATCAGCCGATGGAACACCCGCGGCGAATCCGCGGTCCAGATGCCGTCATTATCCTCGGTGAAGGGCCGGGCATAGCCGAGCGCGCCCAGCGCCTCGACGCGCGCATACCAGGGGCCGGTGTCCTCGACCGCCGCGCCGGCCTTGAACGCCGTCTGGGCCGCGAAGGCCCGGTCGACATCGCGGCGTAAGTCCGCCGCCGCCGCGGGGTCGAAGAGGCCGCGCACAAGCAGCGAGCCGTGGTGCCGGATGCTGCCGGCGAGAATCGCCGGCGTCAGATCCCGCCCGTCGATCTCGGGCACGCCCCTTTGGCCCGGGAACGGATCCACGGGTGCGGGCGGCGGTGCCGGCCGTGCGGACACGGGCAGGGTCGCGAACGCCGCTGCGCGCAGCGCCACGAGATAGCGTTCGAGCACCGGATCCTGCAGCTCTCGGTGCACGGCATGGCCCATCGCGATCGCGCCGAGCAGGTCGCCCCGCTCCGCACGGTCGCGGACCCGCCGGCAGAGGTCGGCGGCTTCCGGCGTCTGGACCGGCGAAGGCGAAAGAAGGTCCGTAACGTGCTGATTTCCGCCGTGCATCTCAAGCGCTCCTGTCACCCGGCGCCCTCCTTTTGCTCGCCAGCCATCTCTTGCGGACATCCATCATCCGGGTCTTATCGTGTTTCGCTCCGACGACCGGCGGCGCCTGGCCAAGTTTCTGGTCCTTGTCGCGGTGCCAATTAGCATAATTCCGCGCGAAGAAGACGATCAGCATCACGATGATCGTGACCGAGGAAAAGAGAAGGATCCGGAACAGCGCGGCCTCGCCCAGCGGGATCACCCGGGACTCATGCAGCGACTGGAAAATCGGATCGACTTTTGCCAGCAGGTATCCCGACAGGAACGCCCAGATGCCCTTCGAAATCTTCGAGAACAGGGCCGCCTCGTCCTTGTCGTAGGGCGCCACCAACGTGCCCGCCACCCAGCCGGTCGCCCATCCCGTTACGAAGACGATGAGGTTCAAGGCCACTGCGGTGCCATCGGCTTCCGAGGTCGGCTTATACAGGAAGCACAGCACGAAAAGGCTGATCAGCAGAATTCCGCCGAAGCAGAAGCTGACGATCATTGGTCCGTGGATGTCTTTCATGCCGACCATGATTTACCGGCAACTTCAGCCACTGTCGGAGCCTAGCATGGGCTAGGCCCTGCAACCTACCAAGTCGCTGCTTAGAGCCGCTTCTGCAGGAAGAAGCGCTGATGGCCGGGCGGATAGTCGTCGAGCCGGCCGATGACAGTGAAGCCCAGCTTTTCGTAGAAGCCGCGCGCCTGGAAGCTGAAGGTGTCGAGCCAGATGCCGCGGCAGCCGCGCGCCCGCGCCTCCGCCTCGGCCCGCGCCATCAGTGCGCGCCCGAGGCCGGTCCCGCGGGCCGCATCAGGCACGTAGAGCAGCTCGACATAGAGCCAGCCGCCCCAGGTCCGGCCCAGCAACCCGCCGGCCGTCGTCCCGTCCGCCTGCTTGAGCAGCACGGCCAGCGATCGGGATGGGGCGGCACCCGTAGCCTCCTGGTTGAAGCGGATGAGACCGGTGACGATCGCCTCCCGATCGGCGGCGTCGGGCAGGTCGGTAACGACGAGCTTTTCCATGCGTTGTCCGTTTTGCGGCGCCCGAGACCGGATGGCCCAAGCCCGGTTAGAGTGAAGGTTGAAAGACGTCGACCGGGAGGATACATGGGCAAGAGATGGGCCGCGATGGCCGGATGGCTGGCGGCGCACCCGTCCGAGTTCCGGCTGGGTCTGCGCATCCTGATCGCCGGCATGGCCGCCTATTTCGTCGCCGATATCCTCCTCGGCCTGCCCCAGAGCTATTGGGCGGTGCTGACCGCCGTGATCGTCATGCAGGCGAGCCTGGGCGGCTCCTTGAAGGCCTCGATCGACCGGATCGTCGGCACCCTCGCCGGCGCGGTCTGGGGCGTGGTCGTGGCGCTGACCGTGCCCCATGGCGGCTCATGGCTGCTGGCGGCGGCCCTCACCCTGACGCTCGCCCCCTTGGCCCTGCTGGTCGCGTTCAAGCCGACCTATCGGATCGCGCCTGCGACCGCGATCATCGTGCTGCTGGGGGCGTCGGGCCAGACGGCCGGACCCATCCTGTCGGCGCTGCATCGCGTGCTCGAAATCGGCGTCGGCAGCCTGGTCGGACTGGCCGTGGCATTGCTAGTGCTGCCGGCGCGGGCCCATCGGCTGCTGGCCGATCAGGCGACGTTGGTGCTCGGCATCCTGGCCGAGCAGATCGGGCAGTTGCCGGTGCGGCTGACCGGCAATGCCGATGCCGCCACCTGGCAGCGGCTCAGCGATCGCCGTCGCAAGGCCCAGGACAAAGCCGAGACACTGGCCGACGAAGCCAAGCACGAACGGCGCAACCGGCTGACCGACACGCCCGACCCGGAACCGCTCGCCCGCACGCTGCGCCGGCTCGGCATCGACATGGCCTCGATCGGCCGGGTAACTGGCGAAGCTTGCGATCCGAGCCTGGTCGAGCACTTGGCCGGTCCCGCCGCCGACATCGCCCGAGCGACCGCCGATTTCCTCGGCGCCTGCGGCGTGGCGCTCACCGCGCGCGAACCGCCGCCCTCGATCGAGCCGCTGGCGGCGGCACTCGACGCCTTCAGCGCCGCCGTCGCCGGCCTCAGACGCGAAGGCCTCACCCGCCCACTGTCGGGGCCGGCGCTGGAGCGGCTGTTCGGCCTGGGCTTCACGCTCGACCAGATGCGCCGCGACGCCGAGGATCTGGCCGAGCGGATCGGCGAACTGACGCCGGCCGAGAAGGCGGAACCGAAGCCGGAGCTGGAGCCGGCCGCATAGAGAGCGATTCATCGCTCTCTAACTTATTGACTCTAGTGTGATTCACCTTCCGGAATTCATGGTCCGCAGGACCACGAATTCCGGAACCATCACACTAGTAGGCTTTGGCGTAGACCGCGTCCAGCACCGCCGGCGCGCCCGTCACCAGGCACTTGCCCTCGGTATCGGACTGGTCGTACGGCAGGCAGCGGATGGTGAGGCCGATTTCGCCGAGCTTGGCGTCAACGGCCGGGTCGCCCGAATATTTCGCGGTGACGAAGCCGGTGCCGCCCTTGGTCTCGAAATGCTCGACCAGGTCGGCGAAGTTCGCCACCCCTTCGACCATGTTCGCCTTGCGATAGGCGAGCGCGTCGTCATGGAGCTTCTGGTCGAGCTCGTTGAGCTCATCCGAGATCTTGGCCACGAATTCGTCGGTCGACAGGCTGCGCTTCGCGGCGATGGCATCGCGCCGCACCAGGGCCACGGTGCCGGCCGCCACGTCGCGCGGGCCGATCTCGACCACGAAGGGCACGCCCTTCTTGATCCAGCCCCAACGCTTGTTGGCCGGGCTGTCGTCGCGCAGGTCGACCTTGACCCGCACCGCCTCGTCGTCGAACCGCTGGGCGCGCAGGCGCCTGGCCAGGATCTCGGCGGCGTGGATCACCTCGTCGCGCGAGGCCTCGTCGCGCAGGATCGGCACGATGACCACATGCTGCGGCGCCATCTTGGGCGGCAGGCGCAGGCCGTCGTCGTCCGAATGGGTCATGATCAGCGCGCCGACGAGGCGGGTCGAAGCACCCCAGGAGGTGGTGTAGGCGTGGCTGAGGCCGCCTTCCTTGTCCTGGAACTGGATGTTCGCCGCCTTGGCGAAATTCTGGCCGAGGAAATGCGACGTGCCGGCTTGCAGCGCGCGGCCGTCCTGCATCATCGCCTCAATCGTGTGGGTCTCGTCGGCGCCGGGGAAGCGCTCGCCCGCCGACTTCTCGCCCGGGATGACCGGAATGCGCATGTCGTGCTCGACCACGCGGCGATAGACCTCGAGCATCATCTTGGTCTCCTCGATCGCCTCGGCCCGGGTCGCGTGCGCCGTATGGCCTTCCTGCCACAGGAATTCGCTGGTGCGCAGGAACATGCGCGTGCGCATTTCCCAGCGCACCACGTTGGCCCACTGGTTGATCTTGAGCGGCAGGTCCCGATAGCTCTTGATCCAGCGCGCCATGGCCTCGCCGATGATCGTCTCCGACGTCGGCCGCACAACGAGCGGGGATTCGAGCTCGCCGTCGGGCACCAGCTTGCCGTCCTTCATCACCAGGCGATGGTGGGTGACAACCGCCATCTCCTTGGCGAAGCCCTCGACATGGCTCGCTTCCTTCTCCATCAGCTCCAGCGGGATGAAGATCGGGAAGTAGCAATTATCGTGGCCGGTCTCCTTGATCAGCCGGTCGAGCTTCTGCTGCAGGTTCTCCCAGATCGCGAAGCCCCACGGCTTGATGACCATGCAGCCACGCACGCCGGAGTTCTCGGCGAGATCGGCCTCGCGGATCACCTCCTGGTACCAGTCGGCGAAATTCTCGGAGCGGCGGACGCGGAGCGCATTCTTCATCGGGCGGGCCTTGCTGGGATCGGCGGAACAACCTCGGTGTCCTACAGTCCCGACAGCCGCCAGACAAGCGGGTTCGGCACGGGTTGCCGCCGCGACGGTGCCCGTGGCAGCATCGCCAGCCCCGCAGCCTGAGGAATTCGCCTTGCCCGATCTCACTTTCCGCCGTGCTGTCGTGGCCGATCTGCCGATCTTGGTGGCGATGCTGGCCGACGACGTTCTGGGCCAGGCACGCGAGCGGGCGGTGGATCCGCTGCCCGAGCCGTATCTGGCCGGCTTCGCCGCGATCGAAGCGGACCCGAACCAACTGTTGCTCGTGGCGGAGCGAGCCGGCAGCGTCGTCGGCATGCTGCAACTGACCGTGATCCCCGGCCTCTCGCACCTGGGCGCCTGGCGCGGCCAGATCGAAGGCGTCCGTGTCGCCGCGGCCCAGCGCGGGCACGGCATCGGCGAGGCGATGCTGCGCCACGCGATCGGCATCGCCCGCGCCCGCGGCTGCTCGATCGTGCAGCTGACGACCAATAAGGCGCGCGCCGATGCCAAGCGCTTCTACGAAAAGCTGGGCTTCGAGCCGGCCCATGAGGGCATGAAGCTGACGCTCGTCTAGAACTTTTCCCAACCCGCCGCCGTTCGACCGCCATGGCAAGCGCCTTCAAATGGACGATCCGCATCCTCCTGGGATTGGTGGCGCTCAGCCTGCTGGGCGTGGTCGCCTATCGGGCGTTGCCGCCGCCGGTGACGCCGCTGATGCTGCTGCGTGCGCTCGAGGGCGATCCGATCCATGCGCCCTGGCTCGCCGCCCGCGACATCCCGCCGGTGATCGTCGACGCCGTGCTGACGTCGGAGGACCAGCGCTTCTGTCAGCACCATGGCTTCGATTTCCGCGAGATCGACAAGGCGCTGGCGGCCGAGGAAGACGGCAAGCGGCTGCGCGGCGCCAGCACGATCAGCCAGCAGGCGGCGCGCGACCTCTACCTGCTGCCGGTCCGCTCGTTCATCCGCAAGGGCGCCGAGGCCTATTTCACGGTGCTGATGGAGGCCCTCTGGCCGAAGGCCCGCATCGCCCAGGCCTATCTCAACACCATCGAATGGGGCCCGGGCATCTATGGCGTCGAGGCCGCGAGCGAACATGCGTTCCATCATCCGGCCAAGCGGCTGACGCGCCAGGAGGCGGCCCTGCTCGCCGCCATCCTGCCCAATCCGCGGCGCTGGTCGGCCGCGGCGCCGACCGCCTATATTCGCGAACGGGCCCAGACCATCCTCGAACGGATGGGGCGGCACGAAGCCGACAACAGTTGCGTCAAGTCGCTCGGAGAATGATCGGATGAACCTTAAAGCCCCGCTGATCATCGTCGGCATCCTGCTCGCCGGCTATGTCGCCTATCCGTACCTGGCGCTCTATGCCCTGGTCGACGCGGTCGAGAGCGGCGATGCGGCCCGGATCGAGCCCAAGGTCGATTGGCCGGCCGTGCGCCAAGGCTTCAAGGACGATCTCAACGGTGCCCTGGACATAAGACAGGACAAGCAGGATCAGGGGCTGGGGCTCCTCGGCATGGCGCTCGGCGCCAAGCTGCTGGGCGGCGCCGTCGATGCGCTGGTGACGCCCGACGGGCTGGCCGGCATTATCCGGGCCGGCCGGCGCGACCGCGCCGCCGCGGCGGCGATCGGCGGCTCGGGCGGCCTGCTGGTGCCGCCCGCCGCGGCCGAGAATGGCGAGCACCGGCATACGCGCGTGCTCTGGGCGTTCTTCGACGGACCGGCGAGCTTCACCGCCCGGGTCCGCGGTGCCGCCGAACGCGACAGCGATCCGCCGGTCCGCCTGCGGTTTGAGCTGCAAGGCGGCGGCTGGCTCCTGACCCGCGTGTTCCTGCCGCTCGACGGCACCAGCCCATAGCGGAACCTGCCCGTCCTTCCCGTCTCCAGCGGGGAGGAGTACCGTGGCATCAGGCCGTCACTGTCCGGGTGCTGGCACGGCTGTCCGGTTTAGTTTTTCCGTCATCCCCGCGCAGGCGGGGATGACGAAAGAGAAGAGAGATCGCCCGGGGCGTGTCCCGGTCTTGGTCGGAGCGGGCTTCAAGCCGGGCGGGCAGATGACCTTACGCGGACACCGCCTTACCTCAACCGGACAGCCGTGGGGTGCTGGAGAGATCATGCGGCATCAAGCCTTTGGAGCGATGCGATGTGCCGCAATGGCCGGCGCACTGCTGCTCGCCGTCTCGCCGCCTGCCCATACGGCAGAGCAGCCCGGGCTCGTTCGCTATACGGTCAGCGCCGTGCTGCAAAATCTGAACAATCTTTCAGGCGCTTATCTCGAATACGTCGCGTCGCATGAGAAGGACGGGACGTTCGAACTGAGCCTGGCGGACATCAGCATCATGGTCTATCGGCTCGGCGAGTTCCAAAAGAGCTTCGCCGGCCTTTCAGATGACGAGGCGCTCGAACCACGGCTCTCAAAGCCCGAGACTCGCACGCAAATCCAGTCGGCCCTGCGCTGCGATCTCTGCGGTGCTGCGGCGCCGAAATCGCGGCGCGACAATGCCCCCCAGACGCCGGCCGAGCTGCGCGAGCTAGTGACCGCGCGCGTCGACGAGATCATCGGCCTGTTCAAGGCGCAGAAATCCCCGGCGACGAAAGACCAGGTCCTGCTGCTCGAGCGCCACCTGTTCTATCTGCGCCAGATCACCATCGCCTATCTCTAGCTGCGTAAGCTGTAGCGTGTTGCGGAGAGCCCCTCGGACACGGCGGAGACCTTGGTATCGATATAGCCGGCCGCCCGCATGATCCGGCGCACGGCGCCTTCGCCGAAGTTCCCCCGGGGACCCTTGGCGTAGACCAGCCAAAGTGGGCGTTCCCCGAGCGCCGCGCCATGGATGGCCAGTGCCTTATCGAGCGCCGCGGCATCGGCGACGACGGCCAGGCTTAGCCCCGCCTCTTCGGGGCCGGCCGCCTCGCCCTCGCGCAAGGCCTCGCGCAGCGCTTCGTCGTTGATGGGGCCGATCACCAGCGCCTTGCAGTTCGGGCCGATCCCCAGCTTGCGCGCCAGCGTCGGCGGCGGCGTCGTGAGCTTCCTCGCCCAGCGCTGGGCCCGCGCGGCGCCGAGCTCGAGGATCAGATCCCCGTCCGCCGTCTGCAAGCGGAGCGCATCGCCTGCCACCGCCACGGCCAGGATATCCGCGATGGCGATCGTCCGTTTCAACTCGCCGCGCAGGATGAATTCCCGTGTCTCCAGCAGCGCCTTGACCATGCCGGCACCGCCGGCCCACCGACAGGCGCATTGTGCCTCGAGCCCCATTCGCCCCTCCCCGCCCGAAGCACGGCGCCAGGACGCGCCGGGCTTTCACGCCGTTTTCACGTTCCCCGGCCCAAGCACGGATGGCAATTCCACGGCGCCTTGCCGTCAGATCAGGCTCCAGAACGCCCCTTCCTGACGAGTCATGCCGATGCGGCCGCTCCGCCTCATTCCCGACGATACCGCAATCCCGTTCATGCGTGGCCGCTTTGTCGGCGTCGCGACCTCGGCCCTGCTGTCGATCGCGTCGATCGTCCTGTTCATCTGGCCGGGCCTCAATTATTCGATCGACTTCCGCGGCGGCGTGCTGATCGAGGCGCGGCTGCCCGGGACGGCCGATCTCTCGGCGATCCGCACGACCGTCGGCGGCCTCGGCTTCGGCGAGGCCGCGGTCCAGCAGTTCGGCCAGCCATCCGACGTGCTGATCAAGCTGAACGCCGACGCCGCGACCGAGGCCGGCCGCGCCAAGGTGCAGGCAGCGCTGCAGGCCCAGTTCCCGGGCACCGAACTGCGCCGGGCCGAGGTCGTCGGCTCCAAGGTCTCGGGCGACCTGTTCCGCGACGGCATGACGGCGGCGGCCATGGCCTTGGGCGCCATGCTGCTCTACATCTGGTTCCGCTTCGACTGGCAGTTCGGCGTCGGCCTGGTCACGACCCTGGTCTTGGACGTGACCAAGACCATTGGCTTCTACGGCGTCACGCGCCTGCCGTTCGACCTCAATTCACTGGCCGCGATCCTGATCCTGATCGGCTTCTCGGTCACCGACAAGGTCGTGGTCTACGACCGCATCCGCGAGAACCTGCGCAAGTTCAAGGCCATGCCGTTGCGCCAGGTGATCGACCTGTCGATCAACCAGACGCTCTCGCGCACGGTCGCGACCTCGCTCACCGTGCTGCTGTCGATCCTGCCGCTCGCCCTCATCGGCAAGGGCTCGGTCCGGGATTTCGCCTGGACCATGGTGTTCGGCATCGTCATCGGCACGACCTCCTCGATCTTCATCGCCTCGCCCATCCTCCTCTTCCTCGGCGAAAAGCGCCTGCGCCAGCAGGCCGGAGTCGAGAAGCGCGCGGCCGCCGCCTGACCGGGATTGGCCGCCCGCCCCCATCCGAAAGCTCAATCTCATGGAAATCCTGCTTCCGCGCGCGAAGACGCCGCGCTGCCCCGATGGCCGTCCGGACTGCCTCAGCCGGCGCCAGCTTGCCGGCCCGACCCCGGTCTCCCACGAGACGGCGCCGGTTGCGCACGCCCCCGAAACGGCCGGCGAGGTCCGCCGGTGAACCGCATCCGGCACATCGGCTGCGCGCTCGCGGCCCTGTGCCTCGTCGCCCCCGAGGCCGAGGCCGCGTGCAGCAGCGCGCGGCATGCGCCGGCCGGTGCGGGCCTCGCCTCCTGGTACGGTGCCGAGCAAGGCGGGCACCGGACGGCAAACGGCGAGCGCTACGATCCGACGGCACTGACCGCCGCCCATAATACCCTCGCCTTCGGCACCCTGCTCCGGGTCACCAGCCTCGCCACCGGCCGCTCGGTCACGGTGCGGATCAATGACCGCGGGCCCGGCCACGGCCGGTTGATCGACCTGTCCGAAGCCGCCGCGCGCCGGCTCGGCACCCACGCCTGCGGCTTGGCGCAGGTGACCATCGAACAGATCGCGCGCGCCGACTGACGGGAGACGCCCCGATGATGCGATGCCTGTACCGCAGCGACTATGGCCCGGCCGATCCCGGCTTCGACGCCGGGGCATCGGCGCAGACGCTGGCGAAGAACTTCCCGGCCTATACGAGCGTGCTGGCAACGGCGGAGAACCCGCGGCAGATGGAGGCGCTGCTGCGCCGGCTCGAGCATGGCGACAGCGTCACCTGGTGCGAGACCGGCTATGGCTGGGTCCAACAGCCGCTGCTCGCCAACGGCTTCACTCTCACCGCGACGTTCATCCTGCTGCCGGTCGCCTGCTGGCGCTTCTCGCTCTGGCTCAGGCGCCGCGGATACTAGCGTCCGTCGTCGAACGCCAGGCGGAGCGCCAGCCCGCCGAACACGGTGCTGAGGAACCAGCGCTGCGCCCGCGCGACGCCGGGGCGCGTGCCGAGGAAGCGGGCGAAGCGGCTCGCCGTCAGGATCACCGCGCCATTGATGGCGAAGCCGATCAGGTTGAGCACGCTCACCAGGATCAGTGCCTGGGCGACCATGCCACCCCGCGCCGGGTCGACGAATTGCGGGAACAGCGCCAGGAAGAACAGGGCGACCTTCGGGTTCAGCAGATTGGTCATCAGTCCCTGGCGATAGGCCCTGCTCCAGGCGACCGCCGGCAGGCCGCCGCCGGTGCCGACCGCATCTTTGGCGCGGAAGGTGGTCCAGGCGAGATAGGCCAGATAGGCGGCACCGGCCAGGCGGACCGCGCTATAGGCGGTCGGCGAGAGTGCCAGCAGGCCCGCAAGGCCGTAGGCGGCCGCGAACGCCCAGACATAACAGCCGGTGATGATGCCGAAGAGGGCCGCGAACGCCGTCTGGCGGCCCTGGGCGACGCTGCGCGACAGGCACATCAGCATGTCGGGTCCGGGCGTGAGCGCGAGCGCGAACGAGGCGGCGGCGAACAGCAGAAGCGTCGGCAACGGCACAGGCATCGGGATCACTCCGGCAGGGGCTCGAAGGACCAAAGCCTAACGCGTGCCGTCGCCGTCGGAGAAACGGCGGCCGGGCATATCCGCCCGGCCGCCGCTGCAGGTCTGCATCTTCATGGTCGCCATTCCCGCGCAGGCGTTAGGCTAAGCACATATCTTTCTGTTTAATTTCAGATTGTTAGCTTTTTCATCGTCATGACCGGGCTTGACCCGGCCATCCACGTTTCCGGGCGACGAAGGACGGCGCCGGCGGAGCCGCGTGGATCCCCGGGTCAAGCCCGGGGATGACGATTTTTGAAACCTAACCAACTGACTTGATGACGATAAAACAATCATCCCTGGGGCTTGGCCCCAGGGATGATGATTTACACTGGTCGCTCTCACAGCACCGTCAGCATCTCCGCGACCAGCGGATGGCGCACGATGTCCTGCTCGGTCAAGCGCACGACCGCGATGCCGGGCACGGCTTCGAGCCGGCGGGCGATGTCGGTCAGGCCCGACAGCCCGTCGAGCAGGTCGCTCTGGTCCGGATCGCCGGTCAGCACCATGGTCGAATGCCAGCCGAGCCGGGTCAGCAGCATCTTGATCTGGCCATAGGTGCAGTTCTGCGCCTCGTCGATCACGACGAAGGCGTTGTTGAGCGTGCGGCCGCGCATATAGGCGATCGGTGCGATCTCGATCGTGCCGTCGGCCAGATATTGCCGCACGCGCTTGCCGCCGATCCGGTCGTTGAGCGCGTCGTAGAGCGGCCGCAGGTAGGGCGCCAGCTTCTCGTGCATGTCGCCGGGCAGGAAGCCCAGGGACTCGCCGGCCTCGACCGCCGGACGCGACAGCACGATGCGGTCGACCCGGCCTTCCTCCAGGGCCTCGACCGCGGCGGTGACGGCCAGATAGGTCTTGCCGGTGCCGGCGGGCCCGAGGGCGAGCGCCAGATTATGGGTGTCGATGGCGCGCATCAGGGTGCGCTGGTTGTCGCTCTGCGGCCTGACTTTCCGGACATAGCTCTGGTCGCGATGTTCCTCCTCCGCCTCGGCGATCGGATGCCAGCCCCGGCCGTGGCCGGTATCGGCCCCGAACAGGGGTTCGACCTTCGATTCGAAGCTGCGGACGGATTGCGCGGCACGGGACGAGCGCTTGGCCATGATCACTCCTGAAGAAACAGGTGACACTGAGCGTCCGGTCCTCGGGACGAGGAGCCGGAAAACAAAAACGCCTCACCGCGGAGCGGAGAGGCGTCGGTACGGCACGGCATTGAAGAGGCCGGGCGGATGGGAAGTCGATTGCTTCGAGCGTGAATCAAACGCGGTAACCTTTGGTAACCGAGGACGACTTGCAAGAAGAACGGTACTAGATTCCGCGCGGCCCGTCACCACTCATCGCGTCGTATTAAAAATTTCACACAAGATATTGGGTGAGATGCCCAAACCACCGGCATCGACTGGCGCATTTCCGTTCAATGGCGCGCGGGCCCCGAGTCGTGCGGCCAGCGCGTGGCCGCACGACTCGGGGAAACGGGTGGCGAAGGGGCGTCAGCGCCCCATGGTCAGCACGACCTTGCCGGTCGCCTTGCGCGATTGCAGCACGCGGATCGCCTTGGCCGCATCATCGAGCGGGAAGCTCTCGGAGACATGGGGCTTCAGCCGGCCGTCGGCGACCCAGCCGAGCAGCGTCTCGAACGAGGCGCGGACCCGCGCCGGATCCTTCGCCCGGTAGGAGCCCCAGTAGAAGCCCACGGCCGAGCAGTTCTTGACCAGCAAGAGGTTGGCCGGGATCTGCGGGATCCGGCCGCCGGCGAAGCCGATGACGATGATCCGCCCTTCCCAGGCGATGGAGCGCAGCGCCGCGTCGAACAGGTCGCCGCCGACCGGGTCATAGACCACGTCGACACCGCGGCCCTGGGTCAGGTCCTTGACCCGGGCGCGCAGATCTTCGGCCGAGGTGTCGATCAGGTGGGCCGCCCCGCGGCTCTTGGCGACGGCGAGCTTCTCGGGCGAGCTCGCGGCCGCGATCACGGTGGCGCCCATGGCGTGGCCGATCTCGACCGCGGTCAGGCCGACGCCGCCGGCCGCGCCCAGCACCAGCAGGGTCTCGCCCGGCTTCAGATCCGCCCGCCAGTCGAGCGCGCCGTGCGACGTGCCGTAGGCAATCGGAAAGCCGGCCGCCGCCTCGAAGGTCATCATGGCCGGGATCTTGTAGACCGCACCGGCATCGACCACGGCCTCATCGGCATAGCCGCCGACCGAGACCAGGCCGATCACCCGGTCGCCGACTGCGAGCCCCTCGACCTCGGCGCCCAGTTCGGCGACCACGCCCGCCACCTCGAAGCCGGGCGTGAAGGGCAGCGGCGGCTTCTCCTGGTACGAGCCCGCAACCATCAGGCCATCGGCAAAATTGACGCCGGCGGCATGGGTGTGGATGCGGACCTGCCCGCGGCCGAGCGGCGGGCTCGCCAGCGTCTCGACCGACAGGGTCTCGGGCTCGCCCAAGGCGTTGCAGACGATGGCGCGCATGTTTCTCTCCCTGGGGGCCTTAAAAGTCGAACGCCGCCGCCGGGCGCAGGAGCCCGACCTCGACGCCGGCGACATTCTTGATCTTCGGCTCGAGGAACGGATGCAGCGCCATGCGCTGGTCCGCGGTGAAGCAGTCGAGCCGGTCGAGCAGCGAGGCGATCGCGACCTCGGCGGCCCGGCCGGCGCCATCCTCGATCTTGAGCGCGATGCCGAGGCCGAGCGTCGGCAGCGAAACGCAGAACACGCCCTCCGCCCCCGGCTTCAGGCGCACCTTGTCGCCCGCGACCACCATGACCTCGACCGCGAGCCCGCCGGTGCCGTCGACCAGCAGCGGATGGGCCGCCATCGCGTCGAGGATCCGGGTCGAGGCGGCGCGGCGCTCGTCGGGCAGACCGGTCGGATCGGCCATCCGCGCCATGCCCTGGGCCATGGCTTGCAGCGTCAGCCCGATGACCGGAATGCCGCAGCCGTCGCGGCCGGCCGGCGCCCGCGACATGTCGGTGCCGGTCATGTCGCCGACTGCCGCCAGCACCCGGCGCATCACCGGATGCTCGGCCTCGATATAGCCCTTGGGATTCTCGCCCAGGCACGCCGCGGTGCAGAGGAAGCCGGTGTGCTTGCCCGAGCAGTTGTTGTGGAGCTGCGACGGCGGCTGGCTGCCGCGGATCAGCGCCTGGGCGGAGGGCACATCGGTCGGCAGATGGGCGCCGCATTCGAGATCGCCCTCGCCCAAACCGATGCGTCCGAGCCAGGCCGAAACCTTCTGGACATGGACCGGCTCGCCATGGTGGGAGGCACAGGCGAGCGCCAGTTCCTCCTGGCCCAGCCCGTATTTATCGGCCGCCCCGGTCTCGAGCAGGGGCAGCGCCTGCAGCGGCTTGATCGCCGAGCGCGGATAGATCGGCTGGTCGATCGCACCGGCCGAGCGCACGACCCTGCCGGCGGCATCGACCACGGCAAAGGCGCCGCGATGCCGCGATTCGACCATCGCCCCCCGGACGACTTCGACCAGCACCGGGGCTGGGTCATGGATCAGATCGAGCGGCTGGGGCACGGCGGCTTCTCCCGGGAACATCATGCAGTGGACTTTCCCGCACCATGCCCGGCGCGCTGCCGACCGGCAAGAGCCGCAGGCCTGGATCAATCCGCTGGTAATGAATTTGCGGGATATGAAAACCGCGGCCGCGACGATCGACGCCATTTTTTTGCCTCGACGTGGCGGCAGGATGGCGTCATCACGGGACCCGAATTGGTCGGGGGTCGGACCCGGGTCGCATGGATCAAAGATCGAGGTAGGTTGATGTCGATGAAACAAAGGGTCGCCGTCGCGGTCCTGTCCACATTGTCGCTGACGATATCCGCGCAATTTCCGGTCCATGCCGCTCCGACGCCCACCGCCCCGCCGAAGGAACTGGGCGAGTTCCACGGCTGGACCGCCTACACGCTGTCCGACGGCAAAGGCGAGATCTGCTACGTGGTCGGCAGCCCCAAGAGCCAGGAGCCGGCGAAGATCAAGCGCGAAGCCCATCTGCTGGTCACCCACCGGCCGGCCGACAAGGCGTTCAATGTCGTCTCGGTCGAGCCCGGCCAGAATTTCGCCTTCGCCAAGGGCAGCGGCGTGACCGTCGCCGTCGACAAGCAGAGCTTCGATTTTTTCACCGCGTCGGATACGGCCTGGTCGCGCGACAGCGATACCGACAAGGCCGTCGTCACCGCCATGTCCAAGGGCAAGGAGCTGACGATCAAGGCCAAGCCGGCCAAGGGCGCCGACGTTTCCGACACCTACGCACTCGCCGGCTTCGGCGAAGCGCTCGCCGCGATCGACAAGGCCTGCAAGGTCAAGCGCTGAGCACGGCCCCTTAAGCGACGCCAATTTCCTCGGTAAATCATAGGGACACGCAAATTCTCTCGTCATGCCCGGGCTCGACCCGGGCATCTACGCGCTTCCGCCTGCGCCCTGTTCGGAGAGGACGCCGCCTGGCCCCTCCACGTGGATCCCCGGGTCGGGCCCGGGGATGACTTGAGAGGAAGATGCAGCCGTCTCTCTACCCCGTCCGGCAAGGCCAATCCGCCATCGACCTATACCTCCATCGTCATGCCCGGGCTCGACCCGGGCATCCACGCGCTTCCGCCTGCGCCCTATTCGGAGAGGACGCCGCATGGCCCATCCACGTGGGCGCAAGCGCTTGCTTGCGCCTGGATCCCCGGGTCAGACCCGGGGATGACGACTTTCGAAGCCTAACCAACTGACTCGATGCTTATTTTCGGTAGCGGCGGCACGGGAAAGACCGGGAAAGCCGCGGCCAAGCGCCCGACGAATTGCTGCCCAGCAGCGACGAGCCTTGGGGGCGAACGGGTTTTTGACTTATAAGGGCGCTCGAAACTCCGACGAGCACCCTGATCATGGACGCCCACGCCCCGACGGCCGACGCGACGGCCACTCCATTGCCGCAGGCCATTCCGCCGGTCGCGGCCGCCGACGACCGCACCAACCTGGTCGGCCTGAGCCGCGACGAGCTGATCGCCGCGATGGCATCGATCGGCGCGCCCAAGTTCCGCGCCAACCAGCTGTGGCAGTGGATCTACAACAAGGGTGCCACCGAGTTCGACGCGATGACCTCGCTGTCGAAGAACTTCCGCGCCGAGCTGGCGGAGCGCTTCGTCGTGCGGCGGCCAGAAACGACGCGCGACCTCGCGTCGATCGACGGCACGCGCAAGTGGCTGCTGAAGTTTCCCGACGGCCAGGAAGTCGAGACCGTCCATATTCCCGAGGAGGATCGCGGCACGCTGTGCGTGTCGAGCCAGGTCGGCTGTACGCTGACCTGCAAGTTCTGCCATACCGGGACCCAGAAGCTGGTGCGCAACCTGACCGCCGCCGAGATCGTCGGCCAGGTCATGCATGCACGCGACCGGCTCGAGGAATGGAACGCAGCCGAGACCGAGCGCAAGCTCACCAACATCGTCATGATGGGCATGGGCGAGCCGCTCTATAATTACGAGAACGTCTCGAAGGCGCTCAAGATCGTCATGGACCACGAGGGCATCTCGCTCTCGAAGCGCCGCATCACGCTGTCGACCGCCGGCGTCGTGCCGATGATCCGGCAGTGCGGTGAGGAGCTGGGCGTCAATCTCGCGATCTCGCTCCATGCCGTGACCGACGAGCTGCGCGACGTGATCGTGCCGATCAACAAGAAGTATCCGATCGCCGAGCTCTTGGACGCCTGCCGGACATATCCGGGCTCGTCCAACGCGCGCCGCATCACGTTCGAATACGTCATGCTGAAGGACGTGAACGACAGCCCGGCCGAGGCGCGCGAACTGGTGCGCCTGCTGGCCGGCATCCCGGCCAAGGTCAACCTGATCCCGTTCAACGCCTGGCCAGGCGCCCCGTTCGAGGTCTCGTCCGACGCCGCGATCAAGGTGTTCGCCGATATCGTCAATGCCGCCGGCTATTCCTCGCCGGTGCGCACGCCGCGCGGCCGCGACATCCTGGCCGCCTGCGGCCAGCTGAAGTCGGACAGCATCAAGCTGCGCAAGAGCGAGCTGCTGCGGCGCGAGGCCGAGGCCGCCGCCGCGAGCTGAGCGACCGCGGCTGGGCAACCTCCGGTCGACGGCATTCGATCGAATTGTTAACGGCGCTCTATGGCCGCTGACAGCGCGCCCGTGCTAGAAGGGCAAACCGCTCCCGCCGCTTGGGCCGGGGGCGGCTTCCTTTGCCACGGCACACGGCGGCGCGCGGATGTCCTCCTCGACTGCGGACGTCAAGAACTGGATGCACATGTTTCGCTGGATCGTGAAGCTGATCCGCGACGAATACGGCATCGATGAAAAGCAGCTGATACGGACCGCCGTCCTCGAAACCGATCTCGGGCTGTCGCTCGATCAGGTCGAGGCGGTTCTGGAATTCGTGTCCGACAGTTTCGAGATTCGCTTCCCCGACGGCACACTCGACGAGGTCCTGCGACTCGAGGAGCTATGCCTGGTCGCCTCCTGGCTGAAGGGCCTCTACAAGCGCCCGCCCTTCATCGGCCCCGGGTACGAGGCCTCGTGCCGCGCGCTCAATCCCAGTGCGTCGGCCGAGGCCTGACCGTCTATCCGACGCCCCGCCTCAGATCGGGATTTCGAGCTCCAGCTTCCACCGGACCGTGCCATTGGCCGACGCGCGCGTCGCGCCGAACAGATAGCCGGTCTCGTATTTGAACTTACCCAGCGGCCCCACCAGGAAACTGCCGACGGCAACCGGACCAACCAGGAACTGCTGATCCTGGAACTTGCCGATTCGATCGATCTGGCCGGCATCGCCATAGACCTCGACCGCCGGCGAGAAGGCGCGCCACATGTTCCACCGGCCCTGCCAGGCATAGCTCAGGTCATAGCCGTGGTTGTCCTGGTTCGGACCGACGTTCTTGCCGAGGAAGATGTTCAGGGTCTGGGTCGTGCGGCCGATATCCTTCTCGATCAATGGCCCGAACAAGGTCGAGTCGGCGGTATGGCCCACGGTCGAGAAACCGTATTCCGCGTAGAAGCCGAGATCGGCCCAATATTCACCGGGCTCGGTCAGGCGGAAGATATTCTCCAGCACGACGCCGGTGGCATTGGTCGATTGCCCCGGCCCCGGCGCGCGCTCGAAGCCGAGCTCGACTTCCGGATGCCACCAGGAATTCACGCCATAGCCGATCTCGGCCGTATAGGCCCGGGCGCCGTCATTGGCGGCGTTACGATCGAAGCTCGCAGCGCCATTATGTTCGAGTTCGATCTCGCCCTCATCGATCTCGTCGGGCGAGCGCGTGTGAAAATCCGCATGGGCGACAGCCGGCACAAACAGGGCCAGGGCGGCGACGGCCCCCAGCCAGCGCGAAGAAGCTACGAACACGGGCTTGAAACTCCAAACATCCAACCGGGTATTATTTTGCAACCATTACGCCCTGGGCGGTGTCCTGGTGAAAATCACCAAAGAACTTATATTCCCCCGGATCAAGCGGCCCGAGAAATACCGGAATTTCCTGGCCGGGCGGGACGACCTTCTCGCGCTTCAGCTCGAAGCTCTCGAACTCTTCGGGCGTGGGGTCCTCGTTCTTGACCAGTAACTTGAACTTGACCCCGGCCGGCACCTCGAGCCGCGCCGGCTCGTACTTGTGATCTTTTATCGATAGGTGGATGACATCGTCGGCGAAGGCGGAACCGGAAACGAGCAGAGCGGCTGACAGAGCCAAGATGAAACGCATTTCAGTCCTCATGTGCGGGCGGATCTTCAGCGGGCTTGCGTGGCGGGCTGCCCGCCGGCCTTGCGGCCCCGCTGCGTGGCATTGGGTCGGCCGATGTAGCGGCTGAGGCTGATCAGCAGTACGAGCGTCACGAGGTAGGCCGCGACCTGGACGCCGCTCGGCCGGTCGGAATAGCCGATGAGCGCGTGGAGGGCGCGTCCGACCAAGCTGCCTTCGGACAGGAAAGCCGAGCTGTCCCACAGCTGGTCGCCCCAGGTCGGGATGACTTCGATGCGCGCCAGCAGATCGGCCGCCTGGCCGGCCATGCCGGCGGCGAGCAATGCCACCAGCGTGTTGGTCACCGAGAACAGGTGGCGCATCGGAATGATGACCAGGCCGCGATAGAGCAGATAGGACAGCAGCGAGCCCAGCAGCAACCCGATCACGCCGCCGGCCAGCAGCGGCAGCGGCCCCTCCTGGGTCGAGACGGCGATGCCGTAGAGGAACAGCACGACCTCCGAGCCCTCGCGCAGCACGGCGATCGCGACGACGATGGCCATCGCCAGCAGCGATTTCCGACCGCCCTTGACCGCGGCGCCCGCGGCGCTCATCTCGGCCGCCATCTCGCGGCCATGGCGCGCCATCCAGATCGTATGCCAGCCGAGCATGAGCACGGCGAGACTCAGGATGCCGACCGTGAACGCCTCCTGGCCGACGCCTTCGAGCGCGTTGGACAGCGCGCCGGCGAAACCGGCAACCAAGGCCGCACCGAGCACGCCGCCGGCGACGCCGCCGGCAACCCACAGGCCCCGGCGCCGCACACCCTCGGTCGCCGCCAGCACGATGCCAACGATGAGGCCGGCTTCGAGAATTTCACGGAATACGATCAACAGACTCGCCAGCATGGCGCCACTCCCAGGCTCCGCCACGGGAGAACGCCCCCGCCGGGCGAAGGTTCAGATATTCAGAACCATTCGCAACTTCCGGGACAGTGGTACCGCAAACGACTCTCATCTGCAAGCGGCAGCCGGTCGCAGGTCTGGCGTGCGCCCGTGTCAGGCCGGGCCGCCGCCCAGGATCGATTTCGGCTCGAGGAAGGCATCGAGCCCGAACGTGCCGTATTCCCGCCCGATGCCGGACTGCTTGAAGCCGCCGAACGGCGCCTTCGGCTCGTGGGCAAGCGTGTTGATCAGCACCCGGCCGGCCGTGATCTGCGCGGCGACGCGCCGGGCGCGCGCGACATCCGACGACAGGACGTAGGCCTGGAGCCCATAGACCGTATCGTTGGCGATGGCGATCGCCTCCGCCTCGTCCCGATAGGCGATGAGCGACAGCACCGGGCCGAAGATCTCCTCGCGCGCAATCCTCATATCGTTGCGGACGCGGCTGAACAGCGTCGGGCGCACGAACCAGCCGTCGCCCAGGCCCTCGGGCCGGCCCTCGCCGCCGGCGATCAACTGGGCGCCCTCGTCGAGGCCGAGCCGGATATATCCCTGCACCCGCTCCCACTGCCGGCCGCTGACCAGGGGACCGAGCGCGGTCTGCGGGTCGCCCGGATCGCCGACCTTGACCGTCTCGACCACCGCACGGGCCAGCGCCTCGACCTCCGCCAGACGCTGCGCCGGCACCAGAATGCGGGTGCCGGCGATGCAGGCCTGGCCGTTGTTCATGAAGCCGGCCTGGAGGGCGAGCGGCACCGCCTCGGCCAGATCCGCATCGTCCAGGATCACCACCGGTGACTTGCCGCCGAGTTCGAGCGTCACGCGCTTGCAGGTCTCGGCGCCGGCCCGCAGGATCTGCTTACCAACCGCCGTCGAGCCGGTGAACGAAACCTTCGCCACGTCGGGATGCGCGCTGATCTCCGCGCCGACCGTGTCGCCGCGTCCCGTGACGATATTGAACACGCCCGCCGGCAGCCCGGCCGCATGGAGCGCTTCGGTCACGATCTGGGTCTGGATCGCGCTCATTTCGCTCGGCTTGAGCACAGCCGTGCACCCGGCCGCGATCGCGGTCGCGAGCTTGCCGCAAATGAAGCCGGCGTTGTTGTTCCAGGGCGTGATCATGCCCGCAACGCCCAGCGGCTCCATCACCACCTCGGCGCTGCCGGCGCGGCGCGTGAACGGATAGTCCTCGAGCACGCGCGCGGCATCGATGAAGACGCCCGCCGCATGATCCGCCATCCAGCCGGCCCGGCTCACCGGCGCGCCATATTCCAGGGTGAGCGCCGCGACGATGTCGTCGCGCCGGGCCGCGACCGCCCTGTTAAGGCGATGCAGCAGGTCGAGCCGCTCCGCAGTCGTGCTGTGGCGGAAGCTCGAGAACGCCCGCTTGGCCGCGGCGATCGCCGCCCGCGCGTCAATCTCGTCGGCCAGGCGGACCTGGCCGATCACCTGGGCCGTCGCCGGGTTGAACAGGTCGAACCATTCCCGACCATGGGGTTCCACGAAGGCGCCGTCGATATAGATCCGGTCGATCCGCCGCATGTCCTGAACTCCGTCCGAATGATTGGATCGCCGGTAGATAGGCCGTTCCCATTGACCTAATAAGCCGTATTATCCGGCATGTGATGGTGCAGGATCTGGGACAATGTCGACTTCCGGCCTGGTCGAACTGGACGCGGTGGTCGCGGTCGCGCGGCACCGGAATTTTCGCGCCGCGGCGATCGAGCTGGGACTGTCGCGCTCGGCGCTGAGCCATGCGGTGGCAGCGCTCGAACAGCGGCTGGGCATTCGCCTGTTCAACCGCACCACGCGCAGTGTCTCGCTGACCGAGGCGGGCCAGCAGTTCGTGGCCGGCGTCGCTCCGGCGCTAGGCGACATCCGAAGCGCCATCGAGACGGCGAGGAGCCACCGCTCCACGCCGACCGGCACGCTCCGCCTCAATACCTCGGTCGGCGCCGCGCGGATGATGATGACGCCGATCATGCTGGAATATGTCAGGCGCTATCCGGAGATGAAGGTCGACATCGTCACCGAGGGGCGCCTGGTCGACATCGTCGTCGCCGGCTTCGACGCTGGCGTGCGGCTCATCGAGACCGTGCCGCAGGACATGATCGCCGTGCCGCTAGGCCCCGACCTGCGCTTCGCGGTCGCCGCGGCGCCGGCCTATCTTGAGGGGCGGCCCCGGCCGCGCACGCCGCAGGACCTGCTCGCTCACAGCTGCATCCGGACGCGCCTGCCGAGCGGCGCCATCTATCGTTGGGAATTCGAGCGGCACGGCGAGGCCATCGCGCTCGACGTCGACGGGCCGCTGACGCTCGACGAGCCGGAACTGATGCTCCAGGCGGCGCGCGCCGGCATGGGCTTCACCTACCTGACCGAATGGACCGTCGGCGCCGACCTCGCGGCCGGCCGGCTGGTGCGGGTGCTGGAGGACTGGACGCCGCCGCAACCCGGCCTCGCGCTCTATTATCCCGGTCGGCGGCACCTCTCCGCCGGGCTGCGGGCGCTCATCGACCTGATCCGGGAACGGCGGGAATGGTGACGGCGCGTCGGGGCGGCGCCGGCCGGGCCGCGCCGCCTCCTGCCGCCACGAAGCCCGCCTTGCCCCCTCGCCTCATTCCCCTATACTGCGCGCCTCCGAATTTCCCGAGCGCGTGAGACAGATATGAGCGGCAGCATCAAGAAGGTCGTCCTGGCCTATTCCGGCGGTCTCGACACTTCGGTCATCCTGCGGTGGCTGCAGGACACCTACAAATGCGAGGTGGTGACCTTCACCGCCGACATCGGCCAGGGCGAAGAGCTGGAGCCGGCGCGCAAGAAGGCCGAGATGCTGGGCGTGAAGGAGATCTTCATCGACGATCTCCGCGAGGAGTTCGTGCGCGACTTCGTGTTCCCGATGTTCCGCGCCAATGCGCTCTATGAGGGGCAATATCTGCTCGGCACCTCGATCGCCCGGCCGCTGATCGCCAAGCGCCAGATCGAGATCGCCAAGCTGGTCGGCGCCGACGCGGTCTCCCACGGCGCCACCGGCAAGGGCAACGACCAGGTCCGCTTCGAGCTCGGCTACTATTCCCTGAAGCCCGACATCAAGGTCATCGCACCCTGGCGCGAATGGGACCTGACGTCGCGCACCCGCCTCATCGAATATGCCGAGCAGCATCAGATTCCGATCGCCAAGGACAAGCGCGGCGAGGCGCCCTTCTCGGTCGACGCGAACCTGCTGCACATCTCGGCCGAGGGCAAGGTGCTCGAGGACCCGTGGGCCGAAGCCCCGGAATTCGTCTATTCGCGCACGGTCAATCCCGAGCAGGCGCCGGACAAGCCGGAATATATCGAGGTCGAGTTCAAGCGCGGCGACGCGGTCGCGGTCAACGGCGAGGCGCTGTCGCCGGCCAGCCTGCTGGCCAAGCTCAACGAGCTGGGCGGCCGCAATGGCGTCGGCCGGCTCGACCTGGTCGAGAACCGCTTCGTCGGCATGAAGTCGCGCGGCGTCTACGAGACCCCGGGCGGCACCGTGCTACAGGCGGCCCACCGCGGCATCGAGAGCATCACGCTCGACCGCAACGCCGCCCATCTCAAGGACGAGCTGATGCCGCGCTATGCGGAGCTGGTCTACAACGGCTTCTGGTTCTCGCCGGAGCGCGAGATGCTGCAGGCGCTGATCGACAAGAGCCAGGAGCATGTCGAGGGCACGGTGCGCTTGAAGCTCTACAAGGGCTCGGTCACCATCGTCGGCCGCAAGTCGCCGAAGACGCTCTACAGCCTCGCCCACGTTACCTTCGAGGAAGACCAGGTCTATAACCAGCGCGATGCCGAGGGCTTCATCAAGCTCAATGCGCTCCGCCTGCGTCTCGCCAAGGCGGCGCGCGGCTAAGCCACTTCGATGCAGCTGTGGGACATCAGCCCGGCCTTACGGCCGGGCACACCCGCTTTTCCGGGCGACACCCCCTATCGCGAAGAGCGCACCTGGACCATCGGGCCGGACTGCCCGGTCAATGTCGGCGCCATCACGCTCTCGACCCATGCCGGATCCCACGCCGATGCCCCGCTGCATTACGATGCCGCGGGTGCCCCGGCCGGCGCGTTCAACCTCGCCCGCTTCATCGGGCCGGCACGCGTCGTCGATGTCCGGGGCGTGGGACCGCTGGTCCGGCCCGAGCATCTGGCGGCGGCGCTCGGCACGCCGATCCGCCGCTTGCTGCTCAGGACCTATGAGCGCATGCCGCAGGATCGTTGGGAGCCCGACTTCACCGCCATCGACCCGGCCGCGATCGATCTCCTGGCCCGCCACGGCGTCGACCTGATCGGCACCGACGCCGCCTCGGTCGATCCGGCCACGTCCAAGACCCTCGATGCTCATATGGCCGTGCGCCGCCACGGCATGCTGATCCTCGAGAACCTGGTGCTCGACGACGTGCCGGCCGGCGATTACGAGCTCATCGCCCTGCCCCTGAAACTCACGAACATGGACGCGGCGCCCTTGCGCGCTGTCCTGAGGCAATTGCCGTGACCCCGCTGACCCGTCCCGATCTGGCCGCCCTCGACCGCGCCGACCCGCTGCGCCCGTTCCGCGACCGCTTCGCCTTGCCCCAGGGCGTCATCTATCTGGACGGCAATTCGCTGGGCGCGATGCCGCGCGCGACCGCGGCCCGGGTGGCTGAGGTCGTCGAGGCGGAATGGGGCCGCGACCTCATCACCAGTTGGAACAAGCACGCCTGGATGGAGCTGCCGGGCCGCATCGGCAACAAGATCGGCCGGCTGATCGGCGCGCAGCCGGGCGAGACCATGGTCGGCGATTCGACCAGCGTGAACCTGTTCAAGGCGCTGGCCGCGGCGGTCAAGCTGCGGCCGGGGCGCAAGATCATCCTGTCCGAGCCGCAGAATTTCCCGACCGACCTCTATATCGCTGAGGGGCTGGCGGCCCTCCTGGCCGAGGGCCACGAGCTCAGGCTGGCCGAGCCGGAAGCGATCGAGGCGGCGATCACGGACGAGGTCGCCGTGGTCATGCTGACCCAAGTCAACTACCGCACCGGCCGCATGCACGACATGGCGCGCATCACCGCCAAGGCCCACGAGGCGGGCGCGCTGATGCTGTGGGATCTGTGCCATTCGGCCGGCGCGGTGCCGGTCGACCTCCAGGGTGCCGGCGCCGATCTCGCGGTCGGCTGCGGCTACAAGTACCTGAACGGCGGACCGGGCGCGCCGGCGTTCCTGTGGGTCGCCGAGCGCTGGCACGCCCGGATCGCCATGCCGCTCACCGGCTGGCTCGGCCATGCCGCGCCCTTCGCGTTCGAGACCCAGTTCCGGCCGGCCGACGGCATCGCCCGCGGCCTGGTCGGCACGCCGCCGATCCTCAGCCTCGCGGCGCTCGAATGCGGCGTTGACGTCCTGCTCGACGCCCCGATGGCGGAGATCCGCGCGAAGTCGCTGCGGCAGGGCGCGCTGTTCGCCCAATTAGTCGAGCAGGAACTGGCCGGCCACGGCTTCAGCCTGGTCTCGCCACGCGAGGACGCAATGCGCGGCAGCCAGATCTGCCTCGCCCACGATCATGGCTACCCGATCATGCGGGCGCTGATCGCGCGCGGCGTGATCGGCGATTTCCGCGCCCCCGACATCCTGCGCTTCGGCTTCACGCCGCTCTATCTGGGCTATGGCGAACTATGGGACGCGGTCTGGGTGCTGAAGGAGATCATGGAGGACCGGTCCTGGGACCGGCCCGAGTACCATGCCAAGGCGCGCGTGACCTGACCACGGCGCCCCGGCCGCCGGGGCGGCAGCGTGGCGGCTTCCGGCATCCGACCTGAACCAAATACCGCGCCCGACGTTCTCAGGCAGTTGTCGCGCCATGACGACAACCCACCAAAAGCGCCCAGCGCAGCGGGATGCCGGGAATGAACCAGCCGAGCCAGCCGGATGTTCAGGTAGCCGTCGAATTCCCCCGGCATCTGCTGGCGCTACTCCGATGCAGCCGCGACGGCGGCAAATTGGCGACCGAGGGCCCGGCCAAGACCGGCGCCTATGGCATCATCGACGCCCGCCTCCGATGCCTCTGCTGCCCCGCCGAATACACGATCGAGAACGGCATCGCCCGCATGCTCGATGGCACGCTGACCCCCGAGGACGAGCATGAAATCGCGATCCGGGATGTCGAGTTCGCGTTCGCGGAGCCGGCGCCCTTCGTGCCGCCGGCGAAGGGATGGCGCTCAGTACTGAGCGACCTGATCGAAATTCCGCCCTTCCTCTCGGCCCTCGAACCGCTCGACGGGCGCCGGGTGCTGGAGATCGGCTGCGGCGACGGAAGGTTCACGATGCTGATGGCACAGCGCGGCGCCGACGTGCTCGCCATCGACTTTTCGATCAATGCGTTGCGCAAACTGGCGATGTGGCTGCCTGGCGGCGTGGCGCCCACCACCTATCCCCAGGCGGGACGCCCCTCGCCGCTCGACCTGCGCCGGCGCATCGGGCTCGTCCAGGCCGACGCCAGCCGGGGCCTGGCAGCACCGCAGAGCTTCGACCGGGCACTGTCTACGACACCGCTCGACTCGCGCGAGCAGCGCCTCGCCATGTACCGCATGATCGCCGACGCGCTCACCGACGACGGCTGGTTCATCGGCAGCGTCGAGCATGACGATCTGATCCGCCGGGGCCTGGGGCAGCCGCTGGCACGCCGCTACGAAGCAGGCGGCATCTTCATCGAGCATTTCGCCCCGGCGACGGTGCGCCGCGAATGCGCGCCCTATTTCGGCAAGGTCCGCTCGCGGCCGATCCGCCCGCGGGTACCGCTCGTCACGCGCCTGCCGCTGGCGCTCGCGGTCCGGGTGTCGCGCGTGGTTGCTGCCATGCCGGGGCTCCGGCAGCTGGGTGAGATCCTGTTGTTCCGGGCCGAGGCGCCGCTGCGGCTGCCGGCGGAGGACGCCTATCGGCCGGGAAACCGGCTGGTCAAGTTCTTGTTCCGGCTGAAGACGCGCGCAAAACCGACCACGGTGTCCCGGCAGGCCTGATCGCCCGCCGGGGCACCTGAAGTCTCAGTCCTCGGGGCTCTTGAGCGCCGTGTCCAGCAGCTCGACCGGGTCGCCGCCGGCCTTCAGCGCATAGGCGGCGAGGCGGCGGTGGTCGTCCTCGAAACTGACGACGAAGCGCATGCCGGCCGCCGGCTGGCCCGGCCGGGCGACCATGCGCTCGATGGTCAGGCTGTCGCCGTCGACCCAGGCGAAGCCGGTCTCGCGGGCGGGACCGCTCTCGTCCGTACGCAACACATAAAGCCGGTCCGAGATCGGCACGAAGCGCATGGCCACGGTATTCGAACCGCCGATCGCGAACACCAGCTCGTCCTGCTCGCGTTCGAGCGTGAGCTCGAAGGCGCTCGGCTTCGACCAGAGCGGGACGTAGAGGCTGCCCGGCGCCTGGCCGCTCTGCCCCTGGAACTCGCCCAGGAACGGCGCCAACCGGTCCTGAGCCGCCCCGGCGGACCCGGCGCCGAGCGCCGCTGCCCCGGAAACAACCGCAAACCCCAAGGCGACAAGCCACTTCATCGATCGCCTCCTGACCTCGAAACCCGTGAATGCTACGGCCAACCTAGCGCGACCGTCCCCTCATTGACGCGCAAATTTGGTAACCGATCGTTTCCAAGCGACCGGATTCCGCTGCAGTGCGGTAGCATGACACGAATTGCGGCGATGTGCCTCAAGGATGCGACGGCATCGCCACGAATCAGAGCTCGGTGCGGACGTCCCACAATTCCGGGAAGAACACGATCTCGAGCGCCTTCCGGAGGTAGGCGACGCCGGCGGTACCGCCGGTGCCGCGCTTGAAGCCGATGACGCGCTGGACCGTGGTCACATGGCGGAAGCGCCATTGCTGGAACCAGTCCTCCAGGTCGACCAGCTCCTCGGCCAGCTGGTAGAGCTCCCAATGGGTCTTGGGATCGCGATAGATCGCAAGCCAGGCGTCCCGCACGCTGGCGTCGGCGGCGTAGGGCTGGCGCACGTCCCGGCCGAGCACCGCCGGATCGATCGCGAAGCCGCGCCGGGCGAGCAGCCTGATCACCTCGTCATAGAGGCTGGGTGCCGCCAGGGCCGCATCGAGCAGGGCCGCGAGCGCCGGCACGTGCCGGTGCGGGGCGATCATCGTCGCCTGCTTGTTGCCGAGCAGGAATTCGATCTGACGATATTGCGCCGACTGGAAGCCCGAGGACTGGCCGAGCGCGTCGCGGAAGCTCGAATAATCCGACGGCGTCATGGTCGACAGCACGTCCCACGACTGGATCAGCTGCGCCTGGATGCGGCTCACGCGCGCCATCGCCTTGAACGCCGGCTGCAGATCGTCGGCCGCGACCATGGCGCGGGCGAGCGTCAGCTCGTGCAGCACCAGCTTCATCCACAGCTCGGTCGCCTGGTGGATGATGATGAACAACAGCTCGTCCGGCTTGTCGCTCATCGGCTTCTGCGCCGCGAGCAGCGTGTCGAGCTGCAGATAGTCGCCATAGGACATGGCGCGCGCGAAATCCGTATGCGCCTCGGCCGCGAGCGCCTGCGCTTCCAGCTTAGTCTCGTCGCTCACCGTTCCATGCCTCTTCCCATTGATGGGTTCCTCGCAATCCCCAAATCGTCATTCCCGCGCGGGCGCTAGGGGATATGCATATCTCTACTTCGCCTTTTAATTTCAACAGGTTGATTCAAAAATTCCGTCATGCCCGGGCTCGACCCGGGCATCCACGTGCCGCCGCTTGAGCCCTATTAGGACGTGAAATCGTCTTGCCCAACCACGTGGATGGCCGGGTCAAGCCCGGCCATGACGATGAAAAGGACTAGCCATATGAAATTAAACAGAAAGATATGTACATAGCCCAGCGCGCAGGCGGGAATGACGGAACTCTGCGCCGGGTTCCGAAAGCCCTAGACCGCCGGAATCGGCACGCCCTTGATGCGACAGGCGGCGGTCAGCGTATTGCGCATCAGGCAGGCGATGGTCATCGGCCCGACGCCGCCCGGCACCGGCGTGATGGCGGACGCCACGGCCGCCGCCTCGTCGAACGCCACGTCGCCGACCAGCCGGCCCTTGCCGTCCGGGGTCGGTACGCGGTTGATGCCGACGTCGATCACGGTGGCGCCCGGCTTGATCCAGTCGCCCTTGATCATCTCCGGCCGGCCGACGGCGGCGACCAGGATATCGGCCTGGCGGCAGACCGCCGGCAGGTCCCGGGTCTTGGAATGCGCGATGGTGACCGAGCAATTCTCGGCCAGCAGCAGCGCCGCAATCGGCTTGCCGACCAGGGCCGAGCGGCCGACGACCACGGCGTTCTTGCCGGCGAGGTTGCCCAGCCGGTCTTTCAGCAGCAGCACGCAGCCGAGCGGCGTGCAGGGCACCAGCCCCTCCGCCCCGTTCCACAGCGCGCCGACATTCTCGACATGAAGCCCGTCGACGTCCTTGCGCGGATCGATGGCGGCGACGACGGCGGCCGAATCGAGGCCGGCCGGCAGCGGCAATTGCACCAGGATGCCATGGACCGCCGGATCGGCGTTGAGCCGGGCGACGAGCGCCATCAATTCGGCCTGGCTCACCGTCGCCGGCAGCTTGTGCTCGATGCCGTGGAAGCCCGCCTCCTGGGTCGCCTTGGTCTTGGAGCGGACATAGACCTGGCTCGCCGGGTCCTCACCGACCAGCACGACCGCCAGGCCCGGCTGGAAGCCGTGCGCGGCCTTGAGCGCCGCGGCGGCGGCGGCCACGCGGGCGCGCAGGCCCTGGGCGAAGGCCTTGCCGTCGATGAGCTTAGATGCGTCCACTGAAGAACTCGAACATCAGGTTGCGCAGGAAGGTCAGCAGCAGGATCGCGACGATCGGCGAGACATCGACGCCGCCCAGGTTGGGCAGGATGCTGCGGATTGGGCGCAGCACCGGGTCGGTCAGCCGATAGAGCGTTTCGCCGACCGTGGAGACGACGCGATTGTAGCGATTGACCACCCCGAAGGCCGTAAGCCAGCTCAGAATGGCGGAAACGATCAGCATCCAAATGAAGATCTGGATGACGCTGTCGACCAGGACCAGCAGGCTTTCCATGGCGTTGCGGCGGGCTCTTCTGTTGAGAATGCGGAGCGCGGACCCTAGCGTTGGACGCGACGGCACGCAAGCATGGGCAGTCGCGGAGCCGCCCGCCATAAGCGCCACGCATATCGGCCTTTCGTGCACGAAGCAGTCTTGACAGCGGGGGGCTCGGAACGACATACAACCGATCACCGAACGGTTCGGCACGGGGTCGTAGCTCAGTTGGTAGAGCGCGACGTTCGCAATGTCGAGGTCTGGGGTTCGATTCCCCACGGCTCCACCAAACCAGTCCGGAGGAAACAAGGGCTTGGCTGAGAAATCGGGCCAGGCCCTTTTTTTCGTCTTCCATGCGTTTTTTCGTGGATCCCAAAACCCTCTCGCGGGTTGTTCGTGCGCCGGGTGCCGAGAGGCGCCGCGGAAGTGCTGCCTTGCGAGGACTAGCGCCGTGAAATTCCACGATATCAAAGCCGAAGCCGAGCCGTCTGCCGTCAGTCTCAAGGCCCCACCGGGGCTCGATGCCGACCACCGCGATTCCCCACCGTTGCGGCCGGACGAGATGGATCTCGCGCACTCGCTGCGCACGCTGTTTTCGCTGTTCGACGACCGACACCCCATCAAGCTGCCGAAGCGCTAAGGTTCTTCACTTGGCCGGCCGGAATGCGCAGCGCGAATCTGCACGTCCGCAAGAGCAACAATATGGTTGCCTATTTCCGCGTCCCGCCCCATAGTTACCCGCAACCAGGAGGTTGCGTATGAGCAATACCATCGAAAAGCGGATCGAGCTTGCCGCCCCGGTATCGCGCGTCTGGCGCGCGCTCACGGACCATCGCGAGTTCGGCGAATGGTTCCGGGTGCAGCTGGAGGGCCCGTTCGTGCCCGGACAGGTCACGCGCGGCCGGATCACCTACCCCGGCTACGAGCATCTGCAATGGGAAATGGTGGTCAGGAAGCTGGAGCCGGAGCGGCTCTTCTCCTTCACCTGGCACCCCTACGCCATCGATCCGGCGGTCGATTATTCCAATGAACCGTCGACCCTGATCGAGTTCCGGCTCGAGCCGAAGGATGATGGCACCGTGCTGTTCCTGCTGGAAACCGGCTTCGACGCCCTTCCCGAACACCGGCGGCTCGATGCCTTCCGCATGAACGAGCGTGGGTGGACCGAGCAGATGACGAACATCGCACGCCATCTGGAGAAGCATGCAGAACCCACGGCCTGAGCGCGGCACCGACTTCGAGCAGCGCGCATCGGTCTTCGCCGCGCTCGGCGATGGGACGCGGCTGTCGCTCGTCGGCAAGCTGGCGAGCGGGCCGCCGCAGTCGATCTCGCGGCTGGCGGAAGGCTCGACGCTCACGCGCCAGGCGATCACCAAGCATCTTCGGGTGCTGGAGGACGCCGGCGTCGTGCAGGGCATCCGCGTCGGGCGCGAGAATCTGTTCGAGTTGCGGCCGGAACCGCTCAAGGAGCTTCGGTCCTATCTCGAGCAGGTCTCCGCCCAGTGGGAGGACGCGCTCGCACGGCTCAAGTCCTTCGTCGAACGATAGCAAGCCCGGATTGCCTGGAGATCGCCCGAACCGAAACCGCGCTGGACGCGCGCCGGCGGCGGGCTATGCTCGTCGCCTCGACCGGCAAGGTTCGCAGGATCTGGCCTGATGTCTTCATGAGCGGCGATCAGATGGCCCCCGCGGCCGGCGTCGGCGCGTTCGACGCCGCCATCGGCCAGGCCTCGACCCTTGGACAGTTGGAAGCGCTGGCCGGCCTCACGTCCGAAACGCGGATCGATTTCTGGCTGGCCTACGCCGGCATCGAGAATGAGGGTGAACGGCTGGCCGCCGGCATCGCCGAGCTGAAACGGCGGATTCGCCGGACGGGCATGATGGCGTGAGATCGCGCCGGCATACCCCCCTCCCGAGCGCCCCCGCCGAACCACCCTTCTCACCGCCGTCCGCCTGTGGCACCTTCGCAGAAAGGCCGGAGCATTGTTGCCCGGCGAAAATTCGATCGTACGTTGAGGACATGGGCGCGGCATGCCGCAGTTGCTGAAGCAGGAACGCGACCGCTTTGTGGGCTTTGCCTTCGCGACCGCGCATCTGCTGCTCGAGATCGATCTCGGCGGCACGATCCGCTTCGCCGCCGGCGCCTGCTGCGGCCTTGCCGACGGACCGGCGGAGGCGCTGATCGGCCACTCGATCGCCTCGCTCGCCGCCCCCGAAGACCACGACTTCCTGGACCATCTGCTCCAGCGCCTGATTTCGACCGGCGCCATCGGCCTGACCCGGGTCGGCCTGCGCTCGACCACCGGCAAGCGCACCGACTTCATGATCGGCGGTCGGCGGATGGAGAGCGCCGGCGAGATGCTGCATCTGGGGCTGGTGCTGGCGAGCCTGCTGGTCACCGCGCCCGAGCCCCCGGGCCGAACCGAGGCCGAGCGGTTCGTTGCCAGCGCCTCGCACCGGTTGGCCGTCGCCGCCGAGGCCCAGATCGACGAGGGCATGACCTTCCTGGTGCTCGATGGCTTGCAGCGGCTCGCAGCCGAGCACGGGCCGGCGGCGGTGGCGACGGTCGTGCCGCAATTGATGTCCTACCTGCGCTCGGTCTCCGCCGGCGGCGATCTCGCCAGCCCGCTCGGCCCCGGCAAGTTCGGCCTGGTGCGCGCCCGCGGCGTGAGCGAAGCCGAGATCGTCGCCGGCCTGTCGGCCATTCTGGAGCGGGCCGCCGTGCCCGCCTCGGTCAAGCTGTTCGATCTGTCATTCGACGCCGGCGGCCTCGACGAAGCGGATTCGGCCCGCGCGCTTGCCTATTCGATCCGCCGCTTCACCGATGCGAAGGCTGACGATTTCACCGTCCGCTCGCTCAAGGACGGCGCGTCGGCGCTGCTGTCCGACACGGTCAAGCTGGTTACCGCCGCCCGTGAGGTCCTGGAGCAGCGCCGGATCGAGGTGGTCTATCAGGCGGTCGTGCGCCTGCGCGACGGCCGGACCCATCATTTCGAGGCGCTGTCGCGCATCTCCGGCGTCGCCTCGATCGGACCCTGGATCCGCTTCGCCGAGGAGACCGGCCTGATCCAGGATTACGACCTGATCCTGGCCGAACAGGTCATGTCGACCATGGCCGGACACGACAAGGCCGGCTGGCAGCCGATGATCGCCATCAACCTGTCGACCCGGTCGCTGCAGAGCGCCCTGTTCCGCGCCCGGTTCGACCTGATCACCGACGCGCATCCGGACCAGGCGCCGCGATTGATGATCGAAGTGACCGAGACCGCCAGCATCACCGATTACCCGGCCATGGCCGCCGTCCTCAAGGGACTGCAGGCGCGCGGCCATCGCATCTGCATCGACGATCTGGGCGCCGGCTCGACCTCGCTCGAAACGCTGCGCGCGTTGCCGGCCGACTTCGTCAAGATCGACGGCCCGTTCCTGCGCGCGGCCCTCGACGACGCCCGCGAATTGAAGACCCTGCAGGCCGTGGTACAGATGGCGATCGCCCAGGGCAGCGAGATCATCGTCGAGCAGGTCGAGAATGCCGACCAGGCGGCGCTCGCCCAGAAGATCGGCGCCAATTTCGCGCAAGGTTACCTCTATGGTCGCCCGTCCACGGACATCATCGCGTTCGGCCATGACACCCACGATCCGCAGTGGCAGCCGCTGGCCTATGAGAAGCCCGGGCGGCCGGCCCGGTCCGGGCAGCAGAAATGACGCTCGCGCTCTTCTGAAGGCCGGCGCTAGAAAGACCGATCGCTGGCAGGATTTCGGAGAAGCTCCCCCATGAAACGGTTCGGCATCACGGCACCGATGGGCCTGCTTTGCGGTCTGCTCGCAGTCGCCTCCGCGTCGGCGGCGCCGGCGCAGCCCCCGAGCGTTACCGACTGGATCGCCATGACCCCGCAGCAGCGGATGGCGCTGCGCGAAGAGACCCGGTCCTGGAGTGCTGCTGACCGCGCCACCTACTGGGCCCGCTTCGACGACGAGTTGAAGGCGATGACGCCCGCCCAGCGCCAGGCGCTGCAGGACCAGGCGGGCGCCGAAATGCGCGCGCTGGCGCCGGCCCCGCCGCCCGAGGCGACCACCCCCGCCGGCAAGCTGCCCAAGGCAGTCGCCCTGCCGCCGCCGGGCGACCTCACCGGCCGGCCGGACTGATCCGCGATCAGATGTCGAGCGGCGCGTTGTCGATGACTTCCTTCATCACGAAGAAGGTCCGGGTCTGGCGCACCCCGGGCAGCCCGATCAGCTTCTCGCCGTGCAGCCGGTTGAAGTCGGCCATGTCGCGGACCCTGATCTTCAGGAAATAATCGAAGTCGCCGGCGACGAGGTGGCAATCCAGCACGATGGACATGCCGCGGATCGCCGCCTCGAACGCGGCGAAGCTTTCCGGGGTCGACCGGTCGAGCACGACCCCGACGATGACGAGCGCGCCCTTGTTGACCCGCTGCGGCACGATCTGCGCCCGGATGCCGCTGACATAGCCCTCGGCGAACAGACGCTGGGTCCGGCGATGGCACGTCGCGGCGCTGGTATTGACCCGCTTGGCGATCTCCGCATTGCCGAGCCCGCCATCGGTCTGCAACAGGCGGAGAATCTTCATGTCGATCCGGTCGAGCCCGGCTACGCTGGGAGATTCTTTCATTTATCCCGCCACATCCAAAATCATCGAGCCAAGAAGATCAACACATCGCCCTCTTGGCGCCAAATTCAAACCAAACTCGAGAGCACCTTTCATCGGGAATTCCCTATCCTTCGTGGATCCTCATCCCCCAGCGAAGGGCCCGCCATGCTTCAGAAATTCGAGCGTTATCCGCTGACCTTCGGCCCGACGCCGATCGAACGGCTGCCGCGGCTGTCGGCCCATCTGGGCGGCCAGGTCGAGCTCTTCGCCAAGCGCGAGGACTGCAATTCCGGCCTCGCCTTCGGCGGCAACAAGCTGCGCAAGCTGGAATATATCGTGCCCGACGCGATCGCGAGCGGCGCCGATACGCTGGTCTCGATCGGCGGCGTGCAGTCGAACCACACGCGCATGGTCGCAGCGACGGCGGCGAAGATCGGCATGAAGTGCCGGCTGGTCCAGGAGAGCTGGGTGCCGCACGAGGACGTGGTCTATGACCGGGTCGGCAACATCCTCCTGTCCCGCGTGCTCGGCGCCGAGGTGCAATTGGTCGACGAAGGCTTCGACATCGGCATCCGCGCGAGCTGGGAGGCGGCCCTCGAAGACGTCAAAGCCAAGGGCGGCAAGCCCTATGCGATCCCGGCCGGCGCGTCGGTCCATAAATATGGCGGCCTCGGCTATGTCGGGTTCGCGGAAGAGGTGCGGACCCAGGAAGCCGCACTCGGCTTCTCGTTCGACTATATCGTCGTGTGCACGGTGACCGGCTCGACCCATGGCGGCATGGTCGTGGGTTTCGCCAAGGACGGGCGGCAGCGCCGCGTCATCGGCATCGACGCCTCGGCGACCCCGGCGCAGACCCGGGCGCAGGTCCTGGATATCGCGCAGAAGACCTCGGCCCTGGTCGGCGGCGGCGACATCACCGCCGACGACGTCGTCCTCAACGAAGACTATGCCTACCCGGTCTATGGCGTGCCGTCCCAGGAGACGATCGAGGCCATCCGCCTGTCGGCGCGCCTGGAAGGCATGATGACCGACCCGGTCTACGAGGGTAAGTCGATGCAGGGCATGATCGACCTGGTCCGCAAGGGTTTCTTTCCCGCCGGATCGAAGGTGCTGTACGCCCACCTGGGCGGTGTGCCGGCGATCAACGGCTACGGCTATACCTTCCGCAACGGCTGACGGCACCCTACCGGGCGGCGAGCGCCGCCCGTACCGCCGCGATGGCCGGCGCCCAGTCGCCGAGCTGGTCCTGGTTGAAGATCTGCATCGTCGGGTACCAGAAGCTCCGGGTCTGCTTCCAGCCCCAGCGCCATTCCGACGTCGCGCGATTGAGCATCCAGACGGGCCGCCCGAGTGCGCCCGCCAGATGGGCCGGTGCGCTATCGATGGTGATGATCAGATCGAGATTGGCGGCGATCGCCGCCGTCTCGGAAAAGTCCGTGAGGGCGGCCGACAGGTTGGTGACCCCGGCCCGCGCCAGCATCGCCGCCTCGTCGTCCGGCAGCGGTCCCTGCTGGAGGGCCACCCAGCGGCAGCCGGGCAGCGCGAACAGCGGTAGGAACTGGTCGAGCGGAATCGAGCGCCAGCGATCCTCGGGCATGGCGGGGGAGCCGCGCCAGACCAGCCCGATGCGGGGACCTTCGCCGACGCCGAGCCGCGTCGCCCAGTGATCGGCGCGCGCCGGCAAGGGTGCCAGATAGGGCTGCCAGGGCGCCATGGTCTCAGGCTTGGCGCGGAACAGCAGCGCCAGGCCTTCGAACCACATGAAATAGCCGGACCGGTCCTCGAGCGCACCCTCGGTCGTCATGATTCGGATTCGGCCGGCCCCGGCCCGCGCCACGATCGGGCTGGCGAGCACCAGGCGAACCAGCGCCGGCTGGACGATCAGCGTGATCCGCTCCGGCCCGGCCGCCAGCACCTGGTCGAGGTAGCGGAAATAATGGATCGTGTCGCCATTGCCGCCGTGGCTGAACAGCACGATCTCCTGGCCCGCAAGCGATTCGCCGCGCCATTGCCGATGCCCCGTGCCGTGCATCTGGCGCCAGCGCGCTTCGAGATCGTCGGGCAGGCTGGCCGCGCACTGCGCCCAGGCGCCGTCCCAGTCGCCGGCGAGGAAGCGGGTGCGCCAGACGCGGTCGCCGAGGCCGGCTCCGTCATCGAGCCGGCTACCCGCCGCCTCAAAGCAGTCGAGAGCGTCGGTAAAGCGGCCCTGGTGGGCCAGCGTCAGCCCCAGATGATGCCAGGCGTCGCCATAACGATCATCGAACGCCAGGGCTTGGCGGAAATGCCCCTCGGCCTCGGCCGGCAGGCCGAGCGACCGGCTGGCGACACCGAGGTAATAGGGAATGCGGATATCCCGGCCGCCGAGCGCCCAGGCGCGCTCGAGGCAGCCGAGCGCGTCGGCATCGTTGCCGATATGCTGCAGGAAATAGCCGGCCTCTGCCCAGAGCAACGGATCTTCCGGCCTGTCGCGCAGCCGGTCGACGATCTGGGTCTGCGCGGCCTCGACGTCGCCCGCCTCGATCATGGCGGCGGCGCCGATCGCTATCTTGCCGATTTCCACGGAGATCCCCTGCTCATTGCCTCATCGACATCCGATCATGCGACCGAGAAGCGACGAAACCGTAAAGACGGCCGGCAGGCCCCGAAGCCGCGTCATCACGGGAGCCGCCTGCAAGGGCAACCTTCCGTGATGACGCGACCTGGGACGGGGAGCGGAGAGCTAGCACACCGATCGGGTCGGATTGATGACAGAAATCAAATAGATCCGGGGCGCCGGGGCGACAGTGGCACGACGCGTGAACCTGCCGGAAACCGCTCGACCAGGGCCGCCAGCGCGCGGGTCGCGGCATCCACCAGCATGGCGACATGATGGTCGAGCTCGTCGGGATGCGCGTCCTCGCGCAGCCTCAGCAGGCGACGGCTCGCCCGCTCCAGTTCGGCGCAGCCGAGATTGCCGGCGATGCTGGAGAGGGCATTGCCGTGGCCACGCGCCGCCCGCGCGTCGGAGCGCGCCAGTTCGAGCGCCGCGATCTCAGTCTCGACGCTGCGGCGGAACAGGCCGACCAGTTCGCCAACCTTGCCGGCGCCGAGCCGCGCGATCAGCCCGTCGAGCGCCACGTCGTCGATCACGGCGACCGGCGGGCGCGCCGGCTCGGCTGCAGTGGAGGCGGTCAGCCGGTCGATGGTGGCGAGCAGCAGCGGCTCGTCGATCGGCTTCGCGACATAGGCATCCATGCCCGCGGCCAGGCACCGCTCCGAATCCTGGGCCGAGGCGTTCGCGGTCAGGGCCACGATCGGCGTGTGCCGGCCCGCGCCCTCGTCGGCACGGATCGCCCGCGTCGCGTCGATGCCGTTCATGATCGGCATCTGAATATCCATCAGGATCAGGTCATAGGCGGTCCGGCGCAGGGCCGAGACGGCCGCGACCCCGTCGTCGACCACATCGACCGCATGGCCGTTCGCCTCCAGGATCGCCGTCACCAGGATCTGGTTGGCGATGACGTCCTCGGCCAGCAGGATGTGGCGCGGCTGGCGCGGACGTGGAACCTCGGCCGCCTTCGGCGGTGCCGCGAGCGCAAGCGGCAGCTCGACCCAGAACAGGCTGCCGCGCCCTTCCTCGCTCTCGACGCCCAGGTTGCCGCCCATCAGCTCGACCAGCTTGCGGCAGATCGCGAGGCCGAGGCCGGACCCGCCGTAATGCCGGGTGTTGGAGCCGTCGATCTGGCTGAACTGCTTGAACAGGCGGCCGAGCATGTCGGCGGCGATGCCGATGCCGGTATCGATCACCTGCAGGCACAAGAGCGGCACGCCGCCGTCGCGCACCTGATAATCGACCCGGAGCTCGATCGAGCCCGCCTTGGTGAATTTGAGCGCGTTCGAGAGCAGATTGAGCAGCACCTGATGGATGCGCGCGCCGTCGCCCGCGAGGCCCGCCGGCACGGCGGGCGCCACCGTCACCTTGAGCTCGAGTGCCTTGGCCTTGATGCCGGGCTCGACGACGGCGACGGCTTGGTCGATCAGCGTCCGCGGCGAGAACGGCATGATCTCGAGTTCGAGCCGCCCGGCCTCGGCCTTGGCATAGTCGAGCACGTCGGCGATGACCGCCAGCAGCGCCTGGGCCGCCTCGCGCTGCAATTCCAGGAAGCGGCGCTGCTCCGACGGACTCTGCTGGGTGCGCAGCAGCAGGTCGGAGAAGCCGATGATGCCGGTCAGCGGCGTGCGCAGCTCGTGGCTCATGGTCGCGAGGAATTGGGTCTTGGCGACGCCCGCCGCCTCCGCCTGGACCCTGAGCGTCTCGAGTTCGCCCGCCTGCCCTTCCAATGAGCGTACAACCTCGTCCCGCTCGACCGTAGTGATCGCCAGTTCCGCCATGCGCGCCTGGGCCTCGGCGGCGAACGCGTCGCGCTGCCGCTCCGCCTCGGCGAGCGCCTGCGACAGGTCCCGCGTCCGACGGACGACCTCGGTCTCGAACGACCATTCGGCGACGCGCAGCCCTTCGGTCGCCAGCGTGACGCGCCGGTAGAGCCGGCCGATCTCGCCGAGGCACAGGGTCAGCAAGCACCCGGCCGCGACCAGCGCCTCGAGCCGCCCCGCGTACCAGCCGAGGGAATTGCGGATGCCGCCCTCGATCGTCAGCAGGTCGTCGAGCATCAGCACCAGGATCGACAGGCCGATGAATAATTGCAGGCTGGTCTTGAAGCCGGTCCAGCGCCAGAGCAGGAACAGCGTGATGAGGCTCTCGATCCCCAGGAGCGAACCGATGCCGCTGGCACCGGCGGCGCGATAATCGTCGCCATGCACCAACTGCGGGCCGACGGTGGGGGCTGCCGCGATCATAACCGCGGTCACCGCGACCAGGGCGAGGACCGTCGCGCGCATGCTCCAGACCAGGATCTTGGTCTGGTTGGCGGCGCATGGCGGCCGGGGTGCGGACCGTTCCGACCAGGCGAAGCCGATCGCGGAGAGCGGCAACCCCATGTGCCAGAAGAACCAGAGCGCCCCCGCCATCGCCAGCGCACGATCGAACGGCAGGCTGGAGATGAACAGATCCGGCATCGACAGCAGCTGCAGCAGATGGATCGCCGCTGCGTAGAGCGTGCCGGCGCCGATCCACAGGAGCGACAGCGTGCGGCTCGCGAGGAAATGCCGGACCAGGAGATGGGCGGTGAGCAGATAGACCAGGGTCGCGAGCGTCTGGCCGATGACCAGGAAGCCTGGAACCGTCGGCAATTGCCGATCGGCGATTGGCAACACGCTCAAGGCGAAGCCCACCGAGACGGCGGCGATCACACCCGCTAGGGCGACCTGGCGGGTGTTTCTGGGCCGGGTGGCCAGCAGTTCGCCGGAAACCGGGACCGGCGGGAAATGCGGATGGGACGCCATCGCCGATTCAGGCTCCGTAACCCTCGATCGGTTAACAATTGCGCTGCATCGGCCGAATTTGCAATCGCTACCAGGGTAGCCCCGCCGCCCGGACCCCGGGCATCGGCCTGGGGGCGCCGGGCGGCTACGGCCGTCAGGAAGCGCGCGCCGCCGACAGGAACTCGTTCAGGCTTAGGGTCAGCAGATCGGACTGGCGTACCAGGTCGCCGGCCGCCCCCAGGATGTTCCCGGCATTGCGCCCGGTCTCCCCGGCGATGCGGGTCACGCCGATGATGGTCTCGGAGACTTCGCCGGCACCGGTCGCCGCCTGCTGCACGTTCCGCGCGATCTCCTGGGTCGCCTGGCCCTGCTGGTCGATCGACGCGGTCATGGCGCCGGCGATCTCGCTGATCTTGGCGATGGTCGCCTCGATGCCGTGGATCGCCGAGACCACTTCGTGGGTCGCGGTCCGGATCGCCGTCACCTGGGTCGTGATCTCCTCGGTCGCGCGCCCCGTCTGAGCCGCCAGGCTCTTGACCTCGGATGCCACGACCGCGAAGCCCTTGCCGGCGTCACCGGCGCGCGCCGCCTCGATCGTCGCGTTGAGCGCCAGCAGATTGGTCTGGGCGGCGATGTCGCTGATCAGCTTCACGACCTCGCCGATGCGGCCGGCCGCCGTCTCCAGGTGCTCGACCTTGGACGAGGTCGCCCCCGCCTCCTGCACCGCGCCCTCGGCGACGCTGGCGGAGCCCGCGGCCTGGCGGCCCAGTTCGCCGATCGACGCGGTCAATTCCTCGGCCGCGGCGGCCACGGTCTGGATGCTGACCGAGGTCTCCTCGGATGCGGCCGCGACCGCCGAGGTCTGGCTGGTCGCCGTTTGCGCCGCCTCGGCCATGGACCGGGCACTGCGTTCGACCTCGTTCGCGGCCCCCGCGACCGAATCCGCGACAGTCTTCACGCTGCTTTCGAGCCGGGCGGCAAGCTGCAGCAGGCTCTGGCGGCGGGCGTCCTCGGCCTGCCGCTTCTGCTCCTCCCGCTCCGCCTCGATCCGGGCGACGTCGGCGGCAGTGTCGCGGAACACGGTGACCGAGGCCGCCATGGCGCCGATCTCGTCCTGGCGACCGGCCGCCGGAATCTGGATATCGGTCTCGCCGCCCGCCAGGCGCCGCATGACCTCGGTCATGCCGCGGATCGGCCGCACGACCATCCGGCGCAGCAGGAGTGCCAGGATCCCGAGCAGCACGATCATCACGACCAGCGCCACCGCCGTCTGGTTCCTGAGCGCCTTGGTCACGGCGGCGTTCTGGGCGTCGAGGCTCCAGGCGATGGCGAGCGCGCCGATCACCTTGGTGCCGCGCAGGCTCATCACCGGGACGGCCACGATCAGATGGGTCGGGGTCTCCTTGATCAGCGGCGTGCCCTTGGCCAGGAGATCGGGCGCGTCCTTCAGGATCCCGGTGAGGTCGATCGAGGTCAGCTTCTCGTTGGCGAATTTCAGGATCAGGGTCCCGTCGTCCTGGAACGAGGCCAGGCTGGCAAGCTGGCTGTCGGCCGCATCCGCGATCGGCTTGTACTCGGTCTCGATCGCCGAGCCGTCATGGCCCATGAAGCCGATGCGCATGGCGTTGCCGAGCTGGGTCGTCTTGGCGGTGAGATCCGACACCGCCAGATCGACCAGGCTGGCGCGCTGGTCGCGCGCCTGAAGTCCGATCATGATCAGGAAGCCGACCAGGATCGCCGCCGTGAAGGAGGCGACGAGCTTCCGCTCGATCGTCCAGTTGAACTGCCGCACGCGCGCCAATATGCCCATTCCCACTCTCCCAGGTTCCGCGATCCGCGGAACATCGATCCCTGCCTACGCTGCCGCCGCTGTCCTCATCGTTCGTTCTTTTTGTTTTATCGTCCGCTCGCCGCCCGGATCAGGGCGGCCTTTTCCTCGCCGCCGACCGAGCGCAGCCACGGTTGGTAATGCGTGCCGACCAGATCGTTGAGCACGCCCACATCCGGTGCCGCCGGGGTCTTGTGCGCCCATCGGATGACCGAGCCCATGGCCGCCTGATCGAGCATCCAGTTGAAGGGCCATTCGATGTCGAGCTTCGCCAGCACGAAGCGCCGGACCCGCTCGAGGAAATCCCTCCCGCCCTCGCCCGGCCGGGTCACGCTCAGCACTGCCGGATAGCGCGAACAGGGGCCGGCGCCCTCGTGCCGGAAACAGGCGAAATCCGCGCCGGCCGCGGCCGCGACCAGCGGGTCGAGCGCCTGCTCGAACTCGACGTCGGCATCGAGCAGCACCAGCGGCCGGTCGTAGCGCCGCAGCAGCTCGGGCCCGATGAGAAAACGCGCCGAGGCGTAATAGGCGCCGCTCTTGAACGGGCTCGCCGCCTCGGTCGACAGGTTGAGCACGAGGTCCGGCGCGTCGGCCGCCAGCCGCCGGAACAGCTCCCGGCTTGCCTCGTCCGCCTCCATGACGTGGAAATGCAGCGTCGCGCCCGGCATGGTCCGGGCGGCGCTGGCGACGAAGCCCGGTGCGAACCGCTCGAAATAGCGGCCGTCGCAGGCCACCGCCAGGACATAGGGCCGCTCGCCCGATCCCGGCGTGCCCTCATCCACCCGCGGCGGCAGACGCCGGGCGACCGCATCGCCGTCGCCCAGCCCGTCGACGAATTGGGCGTCCTCGATCAAGGTGCCCTGGCGGTAGGCGATGTTGAAATGGCTGTCGGCACCGATCGGTAGGTCCGGGCACGCCGCGACCATGGCCTTGAACCGCCCGAGCCGCTCGAATGCCGCGTCCTCCGCCCCGTCGAGCAGATGGGCGCAGGCGGCCTGGTAGAGCGTCGAGGGCTTGTAGACGCTGGCGTCGGGCAGGGCCGCGTCGAGCGCCTTCACATGCCCGCGCAGCTTGTAGGTCAGCAGCAGGCCCAGCGCCTCATGGCAGAACAGGAACCCGTCGCCGCGCCGCCGGCCGCGATAATCCGCGAGCCCGATAATGTCGCCGAGCCGCCCTTGCAGGGCCAGCGCCAGCGCCAGGCCACGCCAGGCCTCGTCGTCGGCCGGCATGGCGTTGACCGCCGCCAGGAACGCGGCGGCCGCCTCGGCGAAGCGCTGTCCGTTTAGATGGGCGACGGCCTGTTCGACGAGCGATGTGGGCTGGGTCATGGGGCGCTCCGGCGCAGGCCGATGGCAGGGCTGCGGCGCCACGAATTGCGTGCCGGCCGGCCGTCTGGTCTGATACGACGTGCAGCCGGACCGGTGGAGACCCGATCGCCATGAGCACCCATACCGCACTTGCGCGCCGCACGGTGCGCGACATCGTCAAGGGCACTGAACCGAGCGTCTGGCTGACCGCCTATACGACGCCCGTCGCCAAGCTGCTGGATCCCCATGTCGACGCCCTGCTGGTCGGCGATTCGCTGGGCATGGTGCTCTACGGCCTGCCGAGCACGCTGGGCGTGACGCTGGACATGATGATCGCCCATGGCGCCGCGGTCGTGCGCGGCACGAGCCGCGCGCTGGTGCTGGTCGATATGCCGTTCGGCAGCTATCAGGCCTCGCCCGAGCAGGCATTCGTCAATGCCGCCCGGATCATGGCCGAGACCGGCTGCGGCGCGGTCAAGCTCGAAGGCGGCGTGGAGATGGCGCCGACCGTGCGCTTCCTGGTCGAACGCGGCATCCCGGTTTGCGGCCATATCGGCCTGATGCCCCAGTCGGTCAATGCCGCCGGCGGGTTTCGCGCCCAGGGCAAGAACGACGCCCAAGCCGCCAAGGTCGCGGCCGATGCCCGCGCCATCGCCGATGCCGGTGCCTTCGCGCTGGTCATCGAGGGCACGGTCGAGCCGGTCGCCCGCGCCATCACCGAGAGCCTGAAGATCCCGACCATCGGCATCGGCGCCTCGCCGGCCTGCGACGGCCAGGTGCTGGTCACCGACGATCTGCTGGGCCTGTTCGGCGATTTCACCCCGCGCTTCGTCAAGCGCTACGCCGAGCTGGCGCCCGCCGTCGACCGGGCGGTCACGGCCTATGCCGAGGATGTGCGCGCGCGGCGCTTTCCGGGACCGGAACATTGCTTCGGGACGAAGCGCGGCCAGGCCTAGGCCCGCCGCACCTGCTCCAGGAACCGGTCGACCGTCGCGCGCAGCGCGCCTTCCTGGTGGCCGAGCCCGTCGGCCGCCGCCAGCACGTGGTTCGCCGCCTCCGCCGTCGATAGGGTCGCCTCGCTGACGCCGTCGATGTTGCGCGAGACCTCCTTGGTGCCGGCCGCGGCCAGGCTGACGTTCTTCGCGATCTCGGCCGTCGCCTGGCGCTGCTCGGCCATTGCCGAGGCAACCTCGCTGGCGATGCCGGTCATGGCGCCGACCGTGCCGCCGATCTCGCGGATGGCGCTCACGGTGCGGCCGGTAACCGCCTGCATCGCGGCGATCTGGCTGCGGATATCCTCCGTCGCCTGGGCGGTCTGGTTGGCGAGCGACTTCACTTCGGACGCCACGACGGCGAAGCCCTTGCCGGCTTCGCCGGCGCGCGCCGCCTCGATCGTGGCGTTCAAGGCCAGCAGGTTGGTCTGGCTGGCGATGTCGTTGATCAGCAGCACCACCGCCTCGATCCGTTCCGCCGCCTCGGCCAGCTCGCGCACCGTCTCGTCGGTGCGGCCGGTCATCTCCGACGCCTTCCGGGCGATATCGGCCGAGCGGCCGACCTGTTCGGCCACGGTCGAGATCGAGACCGCCAGTTCCTCGGTCGCCGCCGCCACGGCATCGACGTTGGACGAAGCCTCGCCGGACGCGCTCGCCACCGCCTCGGCCTGGCGTCCGGTCTGCTCGGCCGCCGCCGACACCGCTTCCGAGGTGCCGCGCAGGCTTTCCGACGCGGCGCCCAGGTCCTGGATGATGCCGCCGACCTCGGTCTGGAAGCTGCCGGTCAGGTTATCCAGCGCCTGCATGCGTTGATCGCGCCGGGCCTGGGATGCCGCCTGGGCGGCGCCCAAGGCCTCGGCCTCGACGGCGGTCTGCTTGAACACCTCGACCGTGCGCGCCATCTGGCCGACCTCGTCGGCGCGGCCCAGTGCCGGCACGGTGACCGACCGGTCGCCGCCGGCCAACGCCTGCATGACCTGGCTCAGCCCGACCACCGGGCGCGCGATCGCCCGGCTGATCAGCACGGCCAGCAGGGCCGCGAGCGCCACGGCGCCGAGCGACATCAGCAGCACCGAGCGCCCGGCATTGCCGACGCCGGCGCGCGCCTCGACACCCAGGCTGCGCTGGGCCTCGACCGTGCGCTCGACCATGCCGGCGATGGATTGCAGCATCTCGTTGCCGGCGTCGGCCAGGTCCTTGGACTCGATCCGGCGCGCCTGCTCGTAGGCGGCGATCGCGTCGCGGAAGGTGCCGACCAGTTGGTCCGTGCTCTTGATGACGGTGATGACGTTCTTGCGATACTCCGCGTCCGGAACCCGCACGCGCAACTGGGCGACCGCGTCGTTGACCTTGGCCAGCGCTTCCTCGGCCTTGGTCTTGAACGCCGGATCGTCGTCGCGGAAATAGCGCAGCACGTTGGTGCGCGCGGCCGACGCCTGGCGCGCGATCTCGTTGTTCAGGTAGAGCGCGATATCGACCTTGCCGGCATTGGCCAGGGTTTCGACGAAATCGCCGAACGCCTGGTCGATCGTCTCGTCGAGCGGATCGAACTGGTCGCGCAGCAGCGAGCGCTTCTCGGTCAGCAGCTTCGACAGCAGGGCGAACTTGGTCTTGAACGCACCGACCTTGTCGCCGACGTCGCCGAGTGCCGCCTTGATGGCATCGTCGTCGATCTGGCCCTGGGCCTCGGCCGCGCGCTGGGCCGCCTCGTCGATCGCCTGGTTCGCCTGATCCGGCGTCTTCGCGTCGCCGGCCAGATATTTCACCACCTCGAGCCGGGCGACGGCGACGCCATCGCGCACCGACTGCAGGCGATTGTTGGTCTCGGCCAGGGCCGCATAGCGCCCGAAATCCCCGTCGGCGGTCCGGAAGGCCAGCCAGGCCGTCAGCACGACGGCAATCAACAGCAGAATGACGACGCCGAAACCGGCTCCCACCTTGAGGGAAATACGCCAGTCCGAAAACCGCATGAACCCGACTCCCACCAATGTTCCCGCCGCGTTCCTGCCCTACGAGCCCAGGTTCTGTCGCCCATCCCAATTCACGGAAGAATGCTGCGCCGAGGCAATCCAATTCTGCCGGCCAAACATTTCGGATTCGTTAGGTGTCACCGAGAAGGCACTTATCGGTAACGCGAGAAACTAAAATCCGCCGAAGTCATGGCGGATCGGCGCGATAAGTCAGACCTGATGGCGGTCGGCTCGTGGGAGCGACAATTGTAATTTTTGACATTCGCTGTGAATCGATGCCTGGCTGATCAGCCGGTCTCGCCATGTTCTGGGAACGGCACGAGCCGGCCGAGTTTCTCGTCCCACAATGCCAGGCGCCAGGAGGCGAACACGCGCCAGACCGGCACCGGCGGCACCGCCGCGAGCGCGGGATTGGCCCGATGGCAGGCCTGAAGCCGATAATTGGGAATCCGCGGATTCAGGTGATGAACATGGTGGAACCCGATATTGCCGGTGAACCATTGCAGCACAGCGGGCAGCTTGAGATAGGAACTACCGCCGAGCGAGGCAGCGACCGGATCCCATTCATCCTCTCGCATCCATCGGGCGCGCTCGAACCGGTGTTGGATGGAGAACAGCCAGATGCCGGCCGTGGCCGCCAGCATGAGGATCGGCACCTGAACCAGCAACACAGCCCGGAACCCGACCAAGACGGCCAGTCCGATGAACAGGACGAGCAGAGCCATATTCGTCAGATAGACCGATCGCCTTTCGGCGCGCCATGCCCTGGGGCTATCGAAAGGCACTCGGTAGAGCAGCAGGAATACGATTGGCGGCAGGGCGACGAGCGCCACGAGAGGGTGCTGGATCACGCGATAGAGCCACCGCCGCCAGCCGGACATCGCCCGATATTCTTCGAGGGTCAGGCAGCTGGAATAGATATCCGCGCCGGCGTTTCGTCGATCGAGGTTGTTCCAGTGGCTGTGATGGCCGGCATGCTGACGGCGCCACATGGCATAAGGCGTGACGGTCGCGAGGCTGCACAGAGTGCCGAGAATATCGTTGAGGCGGCGGGATCGAAAAAAGGCGCCGTGACCGCAATCATGCTGAATGATGAACAGCCGAACCACGCAGCCGGCGGCCGGTACCGCGAGCGCCCAGGTTGCCCAGAGTGACCAGGCGAGCAGGTGATACATCGCGACCGACAAGACCAGAAACGGCAGCAGCGAGGTTGCGAGCTGCCAGAGGCAGAGCGGCAGGGACGGCTGCTGGAATGGCAAAGTTGCCCGCTTCAGCGCACGCCGGTCGAGCGGCAATCCGACTTCGTTCTCAGCGGCTTTCCCGGTCGTGACGGGCATGGTAGCGCGATTCTTTTTCAGCAGGACGAAGTCTAGCGGCCGCCGTCCGGCGCCCTGCCTGGATCAGGTGTCGCGGCAGCGTCCCGCTCCAGGGCCTGTTCGAGCTCTGCGGGATCGATCTCCGCCACTTGCCGCCGCATCGATCCGCCCGGCGGAGCCTCGGCACGCAGGGTCGAGCGAACGCGATGCCACGCCGGGAAGGAAAGCGATTGCAGCAGCTCTTCCTCGGTTTCGACGACGTAACGCCCCGCCTGTTGCACGCCGTCGCAGCCCTCGAGCAGAAACGGCCGATCGAAGGTGACGGTGCGGGTATGAGTTCGGGTCAGCATCGATGCCTCGCGAAGGCCCCGTAGCTCTCGGGCCAAGCAACACGTGCTTCCCCTATATTGGGTAGGCCGAGCGCTTCGGTAAGATGGCGGCGGGAACCTTTAGCAAAAATCATTCAGGGGCGGACCCGATCGCTAATTTCCTTTTATGCGGCAGGCGATACCGAGTTTTAGTACGGGATTAGCCGGACAGGATCAGGCGCGACACGGCGACGAGGGCGCCGACGACAATGGCCACGGTCAGCCATCGTGGATCGGCCTGAAACAAAATCTGCACCCATGTACGCGTTGCAACCGGCACGGGTTTGACGTGTGCCGGCGCGCCGCGTGGCAGCAAAGGCACCAAGCCGGCCGCAAGATCCGGAATCTTCAAGGCAGGGATCGGAAGGCCGGGGACGCGCCCTATCAGCGTTGTCACCGCGACGATAGCCGTTTTTGTTGGTAACGATGCCAGGCGTCCCGCCTCGTCCCACGGATCGAGCCCCAGTCGGGTCAGCGCGGACGCCATGGAGATCGGCATTCCATTTTCCTGCTCGCCGATTTCGGCGAAAAGAAAATCATCGTACCTGGACTCCAAAATTTGATAGTCTGGCACAGCAAATACCAATACTTCAACGCACGGATTCGGACTCCGTTCATTTATCAATTGGTAATTTTATTAAAAAAATTCAAGAGACAAAATCCAATCTGAACAAAAATATTCCATACATTATATCAAAAATATCGAGTAGTATTTGTAATATACGGCGATGCAATTCTTGTTATTGAAAATAATTATATGAAATATCGCCCCCTCCAAGGCTGTGTCGTGGTTCGGCGCATCACGACGCTCGAGAGATCCGCGGGCGGCATCATCATCGCGGACATGATCCAGGAGAAACCAATGGAGGGCGACCTGCTGGGCGCGATCGAAGGTGCCCCGTCCCTCCTCGACGCCCGCTGAACGAACAAGAAGGAAGCAGATCCCATGACCGCAAAAGACGTTCGCTTCGGCGATGACGCTCGCAGCCGCATGCTGCGCGGCGTCGAAATCCTTGCCGACGCCGTGAGGGTGACGCTGGGGCCCAAGGGCCGCAACGTGGTCATCGACAAGGCATACGGCGCGCCCCGCATCACCAAGGATGGCGTGACCGTCGCAAAGGAGATCACGCTCTCGGACAAGTTCGAGAACATGGGCGCGCAGATGGTGCGCGAAGTGGCGAGCAAGACGGCCGACAGTGCCGGCGACGGCACCACCTCGGCCATCGTGCTCGCCCACGCGATCGTGCGCGAGGGCGGCAAGGCCGTCGCGGCGGGTCTCAACCCGATGGACCTGAAGCGCGGCGTCGATAAGGCGGTGGCCGCGCTGGTTGCGGAGCTCGCCGAGCGTACCAAGAAGATCACCACAGAGGCCGAGACCGCCCAGGTCGGCACCATCTCCGCCAACGGCGAGACCGAGATCGGCCGCATGATCGCCGAGGCCATGCAGAAGGTCGGCAACGAGGGCGTGATCACCGTCGAGGAAGCCAAGGGCGTCGAGACCGAACTCGTCGTGGTCGACGGCATGCAGTTCGATCGCGGCTACCTCAGCCCGTATTTCGTCACCAACGCCGAGAAGATGACGGTCGATCTGGACCAGCCCTACATCCTGATCCACGAGAAAAAGCTCTCCGGCCTGCAGGCCCTGCTGCCGCTGCTCGAAGCCGTGGTGCAGTCGGGCCGGCCGCTGCTGATCGTCGCCGAGGACATCGAGGGCGAGGCGCTGGCCACCCTCGTGGTGAACAAGCTGCGCGGCGGCCTCAAGGTCGCGGCGGTGAAGGCGCCCGGCTTCGGCGACCGGCGCAAGGCGATGCTGGAAGACATCGCCATCCTGACCGGCGGGCAGGTGATCAGCGAGGACCTGGGCCTGAAGCTCGAAAACGTCACGCTCGAGATGCTGGGCCAGGCCAAGCGCGTGCTGATCGACAAGGAGACGACGACCCTGGTCGAGGGCGCCGGCGAGCCCGGCCTGATCAAGGATCGCTGCGGGCAGATCCGGGC
>Ga0070730_10000226_pt1 | contig 72213 bp, 48 predicted proteins | sample Coa_R1_3_FD_66447 | JGI IMG/M metagenome (GOLD analysis project Ga0070730, IMG submission 66447) | Surface soil microbial communities from Centralia Pennsylvania, which are recovering from an underground coalmine fire - Coalmine... | ecosystem: Environmental > Terrestrial > Soil > Unclassified ... | reverse complement strand
TTTTTTTTTTTCACTCTTGATATACAGTAATTAATTATGTATATATATTATTACTATATACAACGAAATAGATAAATTTATACATAATTTTTGTTCACTAATTTAATAGATTAAAAAAAAAATACATAAAACGTCTATTTATTGATTCTATTTAAAGGTTATAAGGTAATCAGTAAGCCTATTATTGTTAATTAATCTAACTTCACGTCTGAGTTATTACTTTAACGTCTTTACCTACCATATAGTACCATATTCTCAATTGTATGTAGTTATAAACAGAAAAGTTTATGTTAATGAAATTAATTAATGAAACATACAACCTTATTCTCTTCTTAATTCAACATAAGAATTAATTCTAAAAAATCATTTATGGTTCTAGGACTTTCCCTAATTATTATATCAATAAATTCAAATATTATTCGAAGTTTATTAATATTATAAGAATTAATTTTTCATACCTTATATTTTGTAAATAGAATAAATAAATATTTTTTTTTTAGTAACTAACAGAATAAATTAATGTAAACTAACAGAATCTTTTATATAAGAAGAAGTTAGTATACTATATACATAACTTTGTATACCAGCAATAGCTAACTCTAAACCAGAGATAGCTGTAATTAAAGCTATTGCTATAGATCCACCTGTTAATTTTATACTCATATTAGCAGTTAATCCCATAAATCCGAACCCTGCTAATATTAAAAGTAAAAGGTGTCCAGATATTAAATTAGCACCTAATCGTATACCTAAACTTAAACCTTTTGCTATATATGAAATTAATTCAATTAAAGCTAATAATGGAACTAAGAATAATGGAGTTCCTTCAGGTGAAAATAGAGTAAAGAATTTTAAAGCATGTAAAACTAATCCAATTATAGTAACACCGAATCAAATACTAGAACTCATAGATAAAGTACTTACTAAATGAGCAGTAGTTGCAAAATTATAAGGGATTAAACCCATTAAATTACTAAATAGTATATATATAAATAATACGAATATTAAAACAAAGAAAAAAAGTCCTACAACAGAACCAATTTGACTTATAACCATATTATAAATAGTAAAATAAATTGCTTCAGCACTAAAAGATCATCCATTTAATTTTATTTTATCTTTAAAAACACCATATAAATAAAATAATACTGTAAATGTAACAACTAATCCTATATACACAAATATATTAGTAATTAATCCTACAGGTGTAAAATTTAACCCCAAAAATTGACCAAAAAATGGTTTAATTTCAAATTGTTCCATAGGTGAATAAGAAGATGATATATCTATAAAATAATTAAATTTATCATTAGTTATAATTGTTTTTTCAATTTGCATATGTATTCATCAAATATACCGCAGACGATATAATGTCTAATAATTATTTTTCATCTATATTTTATTAATATAATAATTAAATAATTATTATATTAATAAATATTAATTTCTTCATACTATCTTATGTTTTCCCATCCTTTAAAGGATGGGAAAAACATTGATCCCCGACATTATAGGTCGGGGATCTATTAAATATCTCTCCCGCCCCCCGCGTAGCAAAGCTACGCGGGGGGCGGGGAGAACTAGGGGAGTGTTATAGTCCCAAGAGAGTTGATTTGAACAACTCACACATACTTCCATCATTTTTTTTTTCTATTATCGTACAATTTAATACTTTTATATCTATAGATATATTTATATATTGTAATACCTACTTTATTATGTAAATATATGTAATACTATAATCGCATATTGTATAAAGAATCATTAATTTAGAAATGTTACTCTACCTTTTTTTAAATAGAAAGCATTTAATTTAAAATTAAGTTATCCTGGAATTTAAATAAATTTATAATAATAAATTTATTTAATTAATCTATTTTTATAATTTATTATATATACTATATAAATTAGAAAGTATTACCAAAAGGCATCATGTCAAATGTATAAAATAAACAAATAGTAAACAAGATATAAGCAAATACTAATGGTAATAATTCCTTTCAACATAAAGCCATTAACTGGTCATATCTGAATCTAGGAAAAGAAGCCCTAACTCAAATATAAAAGAATACAACCATAATAATTTTAAAACCTAGAATATAAGAACCTTGAATTTTATCCAATAATAAATTCAAAGAACTAAATAAAGTATCTTTACTGTTAAATTCAACTAATTGATCATTAAATTTAATATAATAAGAAGAATCTTTATATTCATTTAAATAAGATAACGGTTTAGCTAAATAATCTCATATTATATTTTTATTAGAGAAATATGAAACAGAATTTAAATCATATAAATCACTGTTATCTAAATATAAAGGATGATAAAAATTTAATCATTTATATAAAATATAATCCGACAAATCTGCTAAAGGTTTTGTCGAATATTTATCAAAAATTGTATAAATAAACGATAATGGATCTAAAATTAATTTATGCAAATCAGGGCAATGATGTCCTCCTAAAAAGAAAATAGACATAAAAGCAGACATTAATATAAGTGAAGAATATTCACCTAAAAAGAAAAAAACAAATATAGAGGCTCCATGTTCGGTCATGAATCCTGCTACTAATTCCGATTCCAGTTTATTATATATTTTTTTCGTTATTACTAAATAATCCAGTGTTAATTAATGATAAAGTCAAGAAATATTTATATGAATTTCACATAAATACCTTTTTCTTTTTAATATATCTACCTATTGTACTTTTATTTAAATTTAATAATTTAGCTACTTTTACACTATTAGGATAAATATCAACTAGTTGATATTTATCTTCAATAATTTTATACATATAAACGGGTTTACCCAAAGCTATAGATATGAATTCCTTAGTTTTCTTACTATGTTTTTTTCCAAACATGGGATTTTTTTCTCCTTTAGTAGCTAAACTTATTTTATTTTTTGTAATATCCGTATGATGTTTACCTAATAAAGGATGCTTAAAATTTTTAAATCTATCCACCATTTTTTGCTTAGCTTTTTCAGTATGTTTATACCCAACCATAGATGTAGCATCCATTTTTATATTGTATAAATAATTTAATTTAAAATAAGATATATAAGACGATTCCGATTTTGTTAACAAACTTATATCTTTTATTTTATAATATTCAAATATTATAAAATAAAAATTATTTAAACGGTATTTTGTTATTGCTCGTTGTAATCTTATGTTAGATTCTTTTCCATTTATATGTTCTTTAAACCGTTTTACTAAGTTTTCACTACTTCCTATATAAATTTTATGATTAAACTTGCATAAAAAACCGTATATACCTTTAAAATCCTTTAACTCTTTTTCAATTAAATTTATCGTTTTAGCTTCATGAATATTATCATAAATTTTTTGTGGTAGAATATTTTTATATTTTGACTTTAAAGATTCCTGTATATTAATAAAACACTCATCTACGTTATTAATTACATTTTCATAAACATCAAAAAATATATAGGACTTTATCATAAAAAAATACGAACTATTAATAATATATTTATACTTATAAATATATTTTATAACTCATATAATTATGTTCATGTTAAGTCTCTGAAGATTACTATTAATAATTTTATATTTCGGTAAGAAAGTAATCTTGCTGATTATAATATTTCATGTCATAAATATATTGAATTTATTTATAAATATATTATGATTTCAGAAAAAATTTTCAGTATATAATGAACTTATTATTAAAGGATAACCACGTGTCAATGACATTGACACGTGGTTATCCTTTAATAGACCAAATCTAGCCTCTGGTAAATCGAAAGGTGGTCTATTTGTTTCTGCTAATATAGCAATAAAAAACATTAAAGCTATAGGCATTAATGGAAATATATTCCATACTGCTTGTTGGCACTCAACAATATATGTTAAACTAAATGATCCAGAAAATAAAATTAATATTAATACAATAGAAGAAAAAACTAATTCATATGAAAGAAGTTGTGCTGTTGATCTTATAGCACCCATGAAGGCATATTTCGAGTTTGCAGCTCATCCAGATATTAAAATACCATATGACCCTATTGAAGAAACAGCTAAAGCAAAAAATACACCTAAATCGTAATCAAATATAGCTAATCCTTCCCCAAAAGGTATAATAGCTCAACCTAATAATGCAAATATTAATGTAATACAAGGACCTAAAACAAAAAGAATACTATTAGATTGTCTTGGTATAATAATTTCTTTCACTAATAATTTAAGTGCATCTGCGACTTTATAAATCAAAAAAAAATAGTAATAATTATATCAATTTAAAATAATAAAAATAACCTTTAAAGGGGATACTACTATCCTATTTTTTTACTAAGGTACTTGGACTAATGGATAAATATTTGACCGCTTCCCTAATACTAACAAATGATTTATTATTTACTAAACACATGTTTATTTCACAATAAACATATACTTTTTTACCCATTGCCATTTGGGCTGCTAAGATAGTAACGGGATGTAACCTCTTACCATAATAATAATTACCTAACTCTGTTCTGGATTTACTCATTTTTTCTCTTGTTTCTAATGAATGAACATGACCTTTTAATTTACTTTTATCGCATTCTTCAATTAAAGTAACAGAAAAATAAGATCAATCAAAAGCTTTTAGAAAAAGAGCGTTTGCTACCGTTATAATAATGATACTTAACTCTTTTTCTTACATTTTTAGAAGAACCATAATAAATAAATAAACGGTACGGGAGATATGTAATTTTATATACCCCTGATAGATTTTCCCACTTTTTTTGGTATATCAAATGGTATTTTGAAAAATCTTTACAATGTTCCTTACATATGTATTTCTTGAATTTATGAAGAGAAGGCCAAGTTTTATTCTTCAAAATATATCGAAACAAATCCATATTAATCTTTAATGGTAAATTATTATCTTTATTAATAATAGATTGATTATTACCTTTGTTCTTATTTAAATTTAAGAAAGTAGTAAAAAAAAATTGTTTTTTTGATTTATAGACCATAACATCACATAGTAATACATTATTATATGTGTAAGATATTTGGCCGTTGAAAAACAATAAACTATTTATTGTTTTTGCTGGTTGATTTAGATATAAAGGGTATTTCATTTTTATAATGTATATTAATTATTCCAGCATATAATCTTATTATTTATAAACTAAATTGTTTATAAACCACTCGCTTAAAATGGTTGTAAAATACCTCAAACACCTACAGCATTAGGACCACATCTTCGTTGCATAGCAGCCATTACTTTACGTTCAGCAATTGTAACGAATGCTACAGCCATTAGTACTGGAACTAAAACAATTAATACTTCTAATATATTATATAAAACTAGCATTATCTTTACTTAACTTCAGGATTAAATATAATTGACACTAACTTTCGACTATATTGATTCAAAATTAGATTAAACATATTATTCTATTTAATCTAATATTTAGAACTATCACTAATATAGACAATAAGAAAATAAATTTTTCCTATAATATATTAACAAATAAACGTTTAAATAACAAATATGATAGACTACTAAAAACTCAGAAATCTAACATAATTATAAAATAAATATTAAAGATATATTTTATATTTTCCTCCTCTAGTTTATTCTTAATTTCAATTGTTAACCTTTCCCATCCCCACGTTGAATGCAACGTGGGGGATGTAGATAACTAATCAATATATTTTAAAGTAACAATTGGATCCTTGATTTTAATTTTAATATATTTAAAAGTAATAATTAGATTCTTGATTTTAATATTAATGTATCAAATTGAATATTATTATTAAAGGTATTATTAGTATTGTTAAGTTTTATTTTTTCAGACTGAGTAGTAATTAAGTTATTCATATTAATATCAGTAGATTGAGCTGTTTTTACTATATTAAGAGCTCCTTCTTTTAATTCATAAATAAAACCTATAACTAAAATATATAAAAAGGCTAATATATTATTTTTACTAATATTTTGATTTTTTTGATATAGAGCTGTATAAGGAAAAGCTAATATTATTTCTAAATCAAATACTAAAAATAAAAGAGAGACTCGATAAAAAATAACATTAAATCGTTCTCGTGTTTGAACAAAACTAGTAAATCCACATTCAAACCCACCACCTTTTTCTAGATATTTAACACTTAATGAAAAAGATGAATTTACAACAAGCAATAACAAACCTATTATTATATTAGAAATAATATAATAAGTTAAATTTCCTAATATATCTTCAGAATGTTTTTTTTTATTATTAGTTATATCGAAAAAAGGATAAATACTCCCTGTTAATTTAGTTTTGTATAAGTTATTAATAAATTTAATTTTAAATTTAGATGTTTTTTTTTCTTTTACTTCAAAGTAATACAAGAAATGATTAATATTTATAAAAGATAAGCCACTTTCTTTATTATTTTCTATATATAATACACGTGTATAGTGGTTATTTCCAGCTGTTAATATAATCGCTCCAACCATACCTAATAATAATATAACACTAACTATATAAATATAAGAGTGGTATACTGTATACAAAACATCCCCAATGGCAGATATTTGAGTAATTTTATTTAGAGCCAAATCTCAATTAGGTAGGATTAGTAAATAGTTATGGTTTGAGTACAAAGATGAAGTAACAGATTCCATTAAATTACTATGGTATCCTGTAATATCAAAAGATAAATCTATTTTATACTCTTCCCGTGATACTGAATTTAAATTTTCAAGTATCTCCATATTCTTATTTTCAATATTAAACAAATTTACATCCTCTTTATTATTGAAAATATCATTTTTATTTTCATACAATACTGTGTTAATTTTCATTATTCCAATATTATATAAGACGCTTTTTAATGTATAGAAAAATCCCCCCAGGATGAAAAGTAATAGTGGTAGGTAATTACTACTCTTAGTTTCCACAATTTCTATATCAATCATCATAATTATAAACAAAAATAAAATAGCAATAGCTCCAATATACACAATGATATAACTAATACCTATAAATGTAATACCTATATAAATTAAATAAAACGCAACTAATATATATAATACAATAAGATTAAAAACAGATATAATAGGATTTTTAGTAGATATAACGAGCACACCAGATACTACCGCTAACCCAGCCAATAGCAGCTTCACATCACCCCCCAAAAGATTTAAGTACATTTCAAGTTTCTTAATAACCAACTATAATCCCAACATAAACCAACCTAGAACCAATTAACATATCATCTTTTAGTTCCCCCCGCATCCCATCCATGGATGGGACGCGGGAGGGATCTTGATATCCCGCCCCAGGGATTGGGGCGGGAAATTAGAGATAAAATATGTAGAATTAGCTTCTTTGGTATTATTTCAAATATGTTTGAAATAATACCTGAAAACAATCCTAACTTTTCCCCTTGCCTCCACTCTTAGGGACAGGGTGGGGAACTAAAAGAGAATGAGCTATTAAAACAATAATAACTCAAAAACAAAAACATTAAAATAAATTGCTAATAATCTTAATCAGTTAAGTTTCCTCTCCAAATGGAAAATACATACCGCCATTTTTAAGAGCGATTTCTCTTAATATTGATGAATTTTCTCAATCAGGGCTAAACTCATCTTTACTAATTCCTTGATCTTTTAATTCACTAATGACATAGCTTTTATCTGTACGAAGAATATCTAATGCTCCTTGCAATTTATCTGGCATTTCAGAAATAGTTTTTTTGTCTCATTCTGTCCATTTATTACCTCCAAACTTAAAATTATGTCCGGCAAAAATATTTAATCTATCTTGTAATCAACTTTGTAATAATTCATAATTAGAAGAAAAAATATTTTCATTTGTGAATAAAGTTGCTATACCTTCAGAAAGCTCTTGAGGTACTTCTATAGTCCCTGCAACTATACTACCCATAGTTAATAAAAAAGATTCAAATATATGATGACCTTTTGATTGTATTAGGAACATCATATGGTCACTACTACCTCAGACAACAGGACTTTCAGTGATATAATTATATATTTTTCCTGCTATTCTTTTAGGATCTTCTTTCATCATTTCTTCAGTGTAAGATAAAAATCATCTAATTAATGGATTATCTTCTATAGATATTTGTAAATTAGTTTTATAAGATAAGTAATCAGGGTTATTAGGACAAGTGTTTTCAGGTTGTGTATGTGGCAAATTTAATTGATTATTAACTATATTAGTACTATGATGTGAGCTGCTATTGATATTGGGTTGATTGATAATCTTATTAATTCTTTGAGTCAATGGAAATTCATTGTCATTCGCCAGATAATATCGCTTACCTAGTCTCATTTTTTTCATGAAGAATATTTTTAGATATGACATAATAAAAAAAATTTTTTATTTCTTTTTAGATGGAAAACAGCGCATTTTAGGTTACCCTATCCATATGAATAAAAATTATACGTGGATTGGATAACTATCTTTCGAATTATTAAATCCGAAATTGAGAACGAACGGAATCGAACCGCCTATAGACAATGCAAATGAGTTTACAGCCCATCTCCCAAACCAAATGAGAATCATTCCCAGGGGGGTGTGTAATAATAATTAATTCTTCAGCTGCAGGTTCCCCTACAACTACCTTATTTCGACTTAACAGACATTAACGTCATACATTCAAATCTTCACAAAAAAACTAAAAATCAAATATTTATGATTTCCCACCTATTTTTTTATTAAAAAGAACATACATAATTGTCTTTTTAATAAAAAAAAAACCAATGAATAAAAATAACTCAAAGGTTCAAAACGATATAAATGAATAGCATAATAATACAGGTTAATATTATTATGTTTTTCATTATAATCTTCCCCGCGTTGCATTGCAACGCGGGGAAAACTTTTATCCCCCCCACGCGTTCGCGTGGGGGGATAAAAGTCTATAATTAGGTTATCGAATTAATGCATAAAATCCTTCCAGCACATACGCCTTTCTCCGCCTGACGAGTGGTTAGTACACCCCGGATTTTTAATTCACCGTAACGTACTGTTTTACGATTACTAGCAATTCCTTCTTCATGTAGCCGAGTTTCAGGCTACAATCTGTACTTATATCTTTTCTTATTTTATAGGATTAGCTCCGACTTTTCTTTCATCGCATCCCTTTGTTAAGAAACTTGTGGCACGTCCAAATAGCCCACTCTATTAGGGCCATAACGACTTGTCTTGATCCCCTATTAAACAAAAGGCCTCATTTTTATATTAAAAGAATCTGCTTTTCTTATTACAGATCCTTAATACTATTGATGCTACCTTACCATTATCTGGCAGTTCTTCTTATTTACCAAAAAATAAACTAAATAAAAAAAAACATAAAAACTTTATGTTTTTTTTTTATTTATGTCCGTCATATTTTTTATAATGACTAGAAGGGGGGTTGCGTCCGTTAGAATAGGAATTAACCAAACATCTCACAACACGGACTAAAGACAGCCATGCAACACCTGTAATTTAGATCCTAAGAAAGCTATACATAGAGTGGTAAGGTTTACGAGGATTATCGTATTAAACAACATACTTCACTGCTGGTCTCCGTGGGCCGTCTAATGATTTGGGTTTCCGCCTTGCGACCATACTCCCCAGGTGGTATGCTTAACACCTTCGTTTGTACGTGCACTTGTTTATAATTTTTTTTTTATAAATCAATCAATACGAAAAGTCCCCGAGACCGATTTATATTAATTTAGAAAGATCAACTACAACAAAGAAAGAAATACCCAATCTTCTTTGTTTGAGATTAAACAATTTTCAAAAAAAAATAAGATAAACACTTTTATACACAACAGCATACATCGTTTTCTGCGTGGACTACTGGGGTCTCTAATCCCTATCGATACCCACGCCTTCGTACCTCAGCGTCAGTTTTTCATAGTAACAAGCCTTCGCCGCTAAGCACCCTCCTGCGTATCTAAGTTTTAATCACACTCTACACAGGGTAATTGTTACTCCCTTAAACTCTAGTATCGTAATATCTCTCTCACTCTTACGTGTTATAAATAGAGATTAACTATACCGCCTACTTACCCTTTAGACCCATTAAAGACGAATAACGCTCGCCTTTCACGTATTACCGCGGCTGCTGGCACGTGATTAGCCAAGACTAAATTGATACAAATACACCTTATTATAATTAATCTTTATATATTTCCCTTGAACATAATAACTTTTGGTTATTATAATTCATACATATAGATATAAATATAATATCAGTTTCAACACTAAATTATATTATTCAATATCTCAATTATGGTGATTATATTTTGAAATATAACCTTAATTAATTTTATTTAGTTTTTCATTAAATTAAGAAAAAAATTAAAATTATAAAAATTAAAATTATTTTTATTTTTTTTTATAATATAATCTAAGCATTCCTTCCACCCGCAAAGCGGATGGAAAGTTATATATAGACTAGCAGGACTTAAATTATTTAAAATTCAGTTTCCTGTTTAGTTATATTAGATACCGTCATAATCCTCTCGTTCTTTAGGGTTTTACCAAAATAAACTTGCGCACATCAAGTGTTTTTTCTCACCCCTCTAGATAGCTGGTTCGGCCTTGCGGCCATTGACCAATATTCCCTACTGCAGGCAACAATATACCGTCGCTAGGCTGTTATTTCATCGCCAATGTGATCGTTCATCCTCCAAAGATACGACTACGGTTCAAAGGCTAGTTGAGCTATTACCTTTCCTACTACCTCCCCGAGACAGGCCAATCCCAAAGCGAAAATATTTCTTTAACCTCATATTTTTTCGATTTCATTTATTTAATTAATCTCCTACCCAATACCGAAAACGGTCTCCCTATTCAATATATTAATCGGTGATCAATCTATTTCCACCTTTGTTACAAAAGAGTGGTGGGAAACATAATAAATTATATATTTCCCCTTTTATAATTTACTTAATAATAATCAACACTATCTCCCCCCACGTAATGTTACGTGGAGGGGAGTATTGATTCTCACCCTGTCCCAAAGGAGCAAAGTGGGAAAACTATCAGTCAATTTTTTAATTATAAAAGAATTACTTTCTATATGATAACTTCATAAGGTATTTTACCTTACTCTGGGGTAACGTTCCTGATTTTCCTCACCAGTTCACCACTTCCTTTCTCTTAATTTAATAATCTTAATACTTGATTTATAAAATAAAAAAAGAATATGACGTAATATATATTACCACCTTGTTTAAACAATTAATACATATAATAAAAAATAATTTACTATATGATTTCACCAATTGTCTTATATCCTTTTTCATATTAAGTCTCATTATTTAATTTAGATAATTGGACGTTCGATTCGCATGTATTAAAGCCTCTAAATAGCGTTCACTCGGAACCATCATCAAATACTATTCTATTTTTTTGTAATTTCTCATTTTCCATTTAATCTTGGATTTAATAATAATTACTAATATCGGCTGCGCATAGCGCAGCGACTAGTCGTTAATAGGAATCGAACCTATATAAAAGCATTAACAGTGCTCTGCTTTACCATTAAGCCATAACAACTAAGTAAATCTTCTTTTTATCTTTTGAAGAATGACAAAAGAAAGATTTATATATACATTGATTTTTTGTTCCCTCCAACAAGGTAGAAATACTAAACTGGTAATATTTGTCTTGTATATATTAATATATTAAAATAATCTTATAATATATTTCCGTCACTATTAGTAACTTAATACCATATATATTTTATATTAACCCTTATCTAAACCAAATAAAAGGAAAGGTAATATATTCCTTTTTATTATCCTATCTATTAACTAGATTTTAATCCCCGCCCCAAGGGGCGGGGATTAAAATCTTGATGAAAAGAAAGAATGTAGTAATTCTTTCTTTTCAACTAGAGAACGCAACCCTTTACCTATACTTACCTATATTGCAATATAACGCAAATTTAGAAATTAAAATAACTTATTATGCTTTCAATAAATTAATAAACACTCAATAAATAATTATTTAATTTACTTATCAAGGTATCACTAATGATAATCCAATAGCATAATCAGAAAATTACTAATTTTACACAATAAATTTTTATTATTACATATTTCTATTAAATGAGATTCGAACTCATATATAAATCTTAATAATAAAATGCCTTTTATGTAAAATAAAAAGTAAACAATATAATTATTCATTTTGCACTATATAAAAACAATTATACAGAAAACTAACCCTGTATTATAATAAATGCAGAATAAGTATTATATTAGATGCAGAATTATTATAATAAATGACAATAAACAGAGTTTCAGATTTACTAATTTAAAACAATTCAAAATAACTTATCTATATTTTTACTATTATTAAGATTTTATGTTTTTCCAATTAAACTATAAGTAGTAAGGAGAGGATTTTATATCCTCCCCTATATTATATTCAATATCTATCTTTTTCTATTTCATTACATAATGACAAAAAAATAGATATAGATATGTAATTATATAGTTTTCCTCCCCATTCTGAGGGGGTGGGAAATCAGAATTTTCCCTGTTCCGCTGTAATGTGGAGAAATGTGATAAAAGGTAAGATAGTAACTTAGAAAAAGAGTTTTTATTATATTAATATATTTATATTAATACATATTAAGTTAATTTAATAATATAATCTATTTAAAGAATAAATGATAAATTACAAGATTAATAGTTTTTTTTATTGTTCTAGAAGTCAAGAAAAGAATTTTTCAACTTCTACAGCTTCAATTTTTATTGGCATAGAAGAATGAAGTACACCACATATTTCTGAACATTGACCATAAAAGTGACCTGTCCTTTCAATAATAACAGAAGCTTGATTTAATCGACCAGGTGAAGCATCAACTTTGATACCTAAAGAAGGGACAGCTCAATCATGGATAACATCAGCACCTGTTATTATAAATCTAATATGTGTATCAACAGGTACAACAACGGGATTATCTACTTCCAACATTCTAAGTTCACCTTTCTCTAAGCTAGCTTCATCTTTCATATAAGAGTCAAAATTAATAGATTCATTTTCTTCGTTTAAGAAATCAGCATACTCATATTCTCAGTATCATTGGTGCAAACAAAATTATTCTAAGGTATAAATAATTTTGCTCCGACTATACATTAAACATTTGATTTTTTTTTTTTCAAATATCCACAAGTGACCTAGTCTGTTGCAATAGAAATGAATAAATAAACATTCTACTGACAGTCTTTAACTAATTTATTCAAATCATTACTATGTAGTATAAATCCCTTAAACCTTATTTCGAATAATATCATTGACTGTTTTCACTCGCATCGCCAAAGAATCATAAAACATAAAAATACATTTTCATATATATTTTTTGTATTTTAAACCATTTTTAATATTTAAAATATAGTCTAATAAATTTTATGACCTTTAAAAATCCCGTCGGATCTTTAGAAAGACACATATTTCCATACCTGAAATAAATCTAATTATAATTATTATTTATAATAATTATAATTCTATTTTTGGGTCAGAATTATGATGTATCCCCAATCCCTTCGGGGTAGGGGTATCACCTAGATTTTTCAATGTTGCTTTCACGACTATTATATATATATATTTCTGCTTATATATAATATATTCTATTAAATATATTATATAATCAAACTTATTAATAAAACTTTAATATTATAATTACTATAAACCTATTTTATAAAGCATACTAGAGTGAAAATAGGGTAATACTAATTTTCTAAGTAAAGGTACAGATGTAGATTTAATATAAATTGAATATTTATCGACATAAATTGTATTTTTATTATAATTCTTAGGTTTAGATAAATTCTGAATAGTACATTTTAATTCAAATTTTCTATTTAATATTCCAGTAAGTATAATTATTTCTTCATAACTAAAAGCATTAGTACTAATTCTTACACCATATCCGGTTCATCCTCCATCATCCATTAATCATACTGCTAAAGATAAAGAAGTTATATAGTTTTCTAAATTTTTATTTATTCTTTTCTTACCTTTATGATAAAAAAGTTTATATATTCAGCTAAAACTTCTAAAAGTATAAGTATTGAATTCATAACCAATATATACATTACTATACTTTTTAAGTTTACGTGTATATAATCTAGGTTTTAAATTAGAACAATATCCTCTTATATAGAAAAAATCGTATAACCAAAATAAATATTCTTTATGAATACTACTTTGTCTTATACATATTCTACAACCTTCTATTATTCTTTTATTACAATAACCATCACCTAATAATAAACCAATTATCAGTGAAATAATATCATTATTATGAGGTCCTATACGATTCTTTGCTCTCACGAAATTAGTATGAAATTTTCGAAAATGAAAATTTTTAAAATAGTTATAATATTTATTACTCTCACCATCCGTACTTGGCTCAAGGATTCTCGGTTGGGTCATACCTCGTGTTCCCACGGGACGCGGAAGATGAATAAAATAAAATATATTATTAATATTATTATAAGTATTTATTATTTTATATAATATATATAAAATCAGGCCAAAAAGACCTGTTACTTTAACAGTCATAGCAGGATCAATTACTTCATCCATAAGATAAAGTAATTTAAAACTAGGAAAAGCAATAGCAACTAAGACTAGAGCTGGTCCTACTGTTCATATAAGTTCTATTAATGTTCCATGGTTTAAATATCTATAAACTAATTTATTACGCGACTTATTAAAATTTCACATAATAGAAAGCATAACTCATGATACACCAAATAATATCACTACTAAGTAGAACATAATTCTATTATGTAAATCAACAATACCTTCGAAGGATGGGCTTGCACCATCTTGGAAATATAATCCTCAAGCTAATGGAACATCAGCTCTTTTTGGATTTTTTAGAAAATTCCAAATTTTATTGTTTTCATTGTTTTTAATATTAAATAAAGAAAATTTCATTATTAATTCGACAATTTACTACTAGAATCTCATATAAACTTATATAACTATAAATTTATACATAATTTTTATTTACTAATTTAATAGATTCAGAAAAAAATCAATAAAGGAATATTCTTTTATTAATTTTTTATTTTCCTTTTATTATTAGGGTTAATTTTGAAATAATGGAATTGTTATCATATAAATAGCATTTATAAGTACATATGGTTTTAATACATAGAATAGTGAAAGGTTCGTTAATATTGCAATAACTAAACTTAAACTATTACTAGGCATCATAGATATATTATTTTCTTCATTTAATGAGTCCAATGTAAATTGAGGTTCAGATATAATATCTTTATCATTTAAAGTATTACTATTAATATAATAAGGCATAAAAACATCATCATAAAAATAAATAAATTTTATAATTCTTAAATAATAAGCTGCACCTATAATACTAGTTAATATAGCTACTATTGATAAAAAATAATAATCTATTTGCACACTAGCTAATAAAACTTGCTGTTTAGCAAAGAATCCTACTAATGGAGGAATCTATATGTAAATTAATTGATATAGAATATATTTAAGTGCTCTCATTTATGAATACTTGAGTTATATTTCATATAACTGGTGTATTCTATTAATTTTAATTTTCCTTTCATTGTTTTATGTTCTTTACTTCTCACTAACTCATGTATTTTTTCTAGATTTAATAAAGCAAAACGCTTATATCCAAATAAAGGGTATTTATTTAAATAGGCAAACATTAAATCTTTCGATTCTATTTTATCTGTTCTTATTAAATAAGCTTTCTCTAAATATTCATTTCTATTTCTTTCTATCTCAATAACTTTAGTATTCAACATATATCCAATTCTAGCCATAATATTAAGATTAGACTCAGATATTTGGGAATTTACTTTTCTAGTATACATTTGTCTTTGACTAAGTCGTAAATAATAAATTATGTTAGTTGGTATTAAGAAATCGAATTTTTTACTTTTACTCAATTTTCAGTTTAAATAAAAATTACCATCTGCTTCAAGAAAACCAGATAATCAACTATTACTATTTAAACTTGATAAATCTTCGCTTTTCTTTATTATAAAATCACTACCTTTTTCATTATTAAATCAATCGATAAGTCTGTGTAAAGCTTCAATTTTGGGTGTTCTCATATAACCATTAATTAAACGAATTAACTTTAAAAGAATAGTTCTTTTTTTTATAAAGAGTCTTCCGCTTTGATTATTTTTTCTTAAAGTTATATAACCCCCACCTAATACTTCTTTAATTTTTTCAAATAACAATAAATCTTTTATATCAAAAGCTATTTCAATTGAAGGAACTATTTTTCTTCCTTTAAGATCTCTTAATAAGGAGGGAGTATATATATGACCATCTCCCTCTATTAACCCAGCCAAATAAGGCCCTAATCTATTTTCAAAAGAACTGTCAAAGTTAAAACTTGAAAAAGAAGCGTTAAAGTTCTTTTTGCTTGATGATATAGGATTCAATTAATATTAATTTATAAATGTATTTATAATAATAGTACCCTTCCTATAAGTATATTATCCTTAAATAAATATATTTATTAATTTACAGGACTTTCTCTTCCTTTTATTTAAAAGGTAACATATAAAGTCTCTGAGGATATATAGTCTAATATATCCTGCGGATTCTTCTAAACTAAATATTTAAAATAAACAAATAAATATTTAAAATAAATAAATAAATTAGATATTTCTGCATATAATATTATAAAATACAAAAGAAAAGAATAAAAAATTTTTCTTAGTATAGGCATTCACCAGCTAAAGAGAAAATAGTAACTGCTAAACAGAAAGCTAAAAATGGATCAGTTGAATGCATTCCTTTAAAATTAGTTAAGAATGGTACGGGTGTATATAATCATTCGCTATCTTCTAAATCAAAATCATAATAATCAAGATCTCGGTTAATAACTAAATGATTATAAATTGTATTAATTTTTAAATCATTATTGGAATAAGAATGTCTAGTATCTCAATTATCTTCTTGCAGTTTATTTTTAATATAATCTGCATAATCATATAGAGTAGGTTCAACATAGACATCTTTTCATGAATATAGATTACTATTTAAATAACGGATAGGAATAAAATCTTTTTCTAAATAATATTTACTATAAAGATAACCTCACGCTACTAAAATAAAGAATAGATTCAAATTAGTTACAGTATATTGGATTAAATAAAATATAAAGGCATCTATACTTGCTACAGTATTTAAGGATAAAGCTAATAATAAAAACCCTACATGTGTAATTGTACTATAAGCAAACAATCTTTTAATTCTAGATTGACTTAAACCTAAAACAGTACCAATTATTAAAGAAAAGAAAGCACATAAAGTAAGAATATTAGTTCACAATCCTAAACTCGAATAACTAGGATTTCATAATGAAAACGGAGTATTTTTATTAATAAATAAAGAATTAATATTTCGAATATTCTCTCCATTATTAATAAAATTACTTAATGGAGAAAGCTCTTCTTCTTTGTATGAATCATAAGATTGTTCTAATAATTCTAAATTATTCAAATTTATACCACTATGGATATTATGAACTAATAATAACATTAATATTAATATGGAAAGTTTAGCAATAATAATTAATCATGTTGTACTATAAGTAGGTACATCAGAATATACATCAGGCGCTCAATTATGAAATGGAGCAGCTGATACTTTAAAAAGTAAACCAGACATTAATATTATTAAACAAGGGTCAATGAAATAATTAGTATCATTATCAGAATAAATCATAAATATATGTTCGATATTTAATGTCCCTGTATATGCATATAATAAACTACAACCTAATAAAATAAAACCAGATGAAAGACCACCTAATAAGAAATATTTTAAACCACCACTAGTTCCTTTCAAAGATTTTATTTGTGATGAGGACAAAATATACAAAGTAAAACTTTGTAGTTCTAATGATAAATATAAAGATATTAAATTTCGAGATGAAATTAATAAAGATCCACCTAATACAGTATATAATAATAGAAAAGCATATTCCTTAACTTCTAATTTTGGATAATCGGATTTATTTTCAACTAAATAAGGAAATTTTAATTTTATATCAGGTAAAAATTCTGTTATTTTCTTAATAAAATTAATAAAGTTAATATAAAAACTAGATTTACCATAAAAATCATTAAAATTATAATAATTTAATAATTTTTCATAATAATAAGTTTTAAAATTAGAATTAAGTAATTTTTTACTAAAATCAGAATTATCATTTAATAATGATTCCATAATCTTAGAATCATTATTAAATTTTAAATGGTACGGTATAAAACAAGTTAAAATAGTCACAATTGCTCCCGTTATAAATAAAATTATGTCAAAAACCTGTGACAAGACTGTTATTTTGAAAACGTCTCCATATATCCCTATACCACTACCTATTTCGTCTACATCTAATGTATTAAAAGCTAGATATGCACCAAGAATAAATATGATAAACACGATTCTATTAAGCTTAATATAATCAGCTAAATAATTATAATTAGGTTCTATGCTGGAAGTAACCGCTAATAACAAAATTAATATAGATATTATTAGCATTTAAGAGATAAAGGAATCGAACCTTTATATATAAATATATCCTTAAAAAAAAACATATTTAATGTATATTTTACCTACTAAAATCTCTATTATCCTAAAAGATAAAACTTATTATACTACTTAATTTATATTAGATAACCTAAATGAAAAATCTCACTTTCTTATCTCCCAATCCCTAGTTTACCATCCCGCCCCATTGGGGCGGGATGGGAAACTACTCCCCCCTTCGCAAATGCGAAGGGGGGGGGGACTTGATTTTAATAATAAAAAATATATTTTTTATTATTAAAAACTATATTATGAAAGATAAATTACATAATAATTTTTAATAATCATTATGATTGTATTGGTAATTTATTAAAAGTATGGAAATGAGGAGGAGAATCTACACTTCATTCGATATTTTTACTTAATTTAGCATTATCCGTTCAAGCTAAGATATCTTCAAGATATTCATCTTTAGCTCAACCATCTCTAGGCACTTCTTTACCTTCTTCAAATTTATCACAAACTAATGAGATAAAATAAGCAGTCATTACTACTGATATAATAGAACCAGCACTAGCTACTAAATTTCATCCAGCAAAAGCATCAGGATAATCTGCTATTCTTCTAGGCATACCTTGTAACCCTAAAAAGTGCATAGGTAAGAATGTTAAATTAACCCCAATAAATAAACCTCAGAAGTGTAATCTACCTTTTCTATCATCATAAGTTAAACCTTCTGCTTTAGGTGATCAGAAATATCAAGCAGCGAATAAAGCAAATACAGCACCCATGGATAGTACGTAGTGGAAATGCATTAATTTATTGGACTATATCTTTATCTAATCTAATTTTACTAATAAATAAAACTTTGGTTCATAAAGGATTTCTATATTGAATTCAATCTAATAAAAAATCAGAATATATTTTAAATTCAATACTATTTTTTGGTTCATTTTTATAATTCCTTATAATTATAAATTCTTTTATTTTGCTTACTCTGTAAAATTTAAAATCAGAATATAATCTGTTTTTCATGAAAAATTCATACAAATACATCATACCCTTTACAGTTTGATACTTAAATGCAATAGTTTTAAATTCTTTTTTTGATTTATTATTTTTAACTTTTCGCAGCAAAATATAAGGTTTGTATCAAGGAATCGTATTTTCAAAGTTTAATTTTTTAGTGTAATCATTATACTGGAATTCTAGATTACATTCTATTCTATTTGAGTTATAATTAAAAACAATAGAACCATCTGTATCAATTAACCCAGAAAAATAAGGATCAAAAGGTTTAATATCATAATTAGGTTCTATATAATCAATATTAAAATATGAACAAGCTTTCATAAAACCTGGTACTTTAATTCTAATTAAACCATTTAAGGCCTCAATAATAAATTTCTTATCTTTATTATTCGATACAATATAAAGAGAGTAAGGTTTATGTTTATCTGCTCTAATTTTACCTATATGTAAATAATTTTGAATATAGGTTAAAATCCGTACATCTCTATTATGTAATTTTATTCTTATAGATTTTAATTGATATGTATTTTTAGAAGTTTTTCTTATATCAAAATTTCCATCCCCATCTATAATTCCAGCAAATCAATTATAAAAATCATAATCCTTTTTTGCATTTATATTAGATAGCTGACGTATAGTCTCTGAGAATCCTTTACAGTTTTCTGCTGATTGTATGTTTGTCAAATGTCATTTACACATTGGAACAGTATTATTATTATTTTCACTATTTAAAAGAAGATTAAAGCTTCGACTTGGATCTATTTTCGATAGATAAATTAAACTAAATAGTAAATAATAAACTAAAAACATAATTCCCAGCATATAGTCAACTGCAGAACAAACTTTGTTCAGGCCCATTTGAGCGACGACGTAATATGTGAATTATAATTTAATAATGCTTATAAAATAAGCATCATTTGCTCTTTTTATATATTAAAAACAAAAACATTTTTGTTTTTAATAACTTATAAGAGGATCGGACTATCTCTTTATTGGTATTAACTATTAATTTTAATACTAAATACATTGCGTATAGTCTCTACAAACCTATATATAAATAAAAATTATCCTAAATTTATACTTAAGCTCACGGTATGGCTTACAATAATGCGCTCAATGTACTAGCATTCTATAGTACTTATTATAAATTTTACCGTACGAAAAAATTAAAAATTTTTTCTAGCAATGTGACACCAAAACACATAATTAATAATAAAAAAAAAAAGAAAATAAATTAATAATAATTATGATATATTTTTTTTTATTGATATATTATTTTTATTATGATAATCATAGAACTTTTTATATGAAATATTCTTATAACCTAACAAAGGATACTTATCAAAATGTTCAAAAATTAAAATTCTAGACTCCTTATTATATAAATAAAATCTATAATATTGATAATTGTTTTTATTTATAACTTTATCTTTAATAATAGCATTATTACTTTTAAAGTATAATTTAATTCAATTTAAAATATGAATCTCATCATTTTGACCTATAGAAAATTTAGAATGTCTCAAAATATTATTTTCATTAAAAAATAAATTAAAATTACCTTCAGCTTCAATAAATCCTGATAGTCAAGCAGGAAAATATGATGGAATATCTTCAATATTATTTTTTGCTACTAACATTTGCAACATACTATCTTTATTATTATATTTATTGTTTCTATCTATAATAAATTGAGATAAATTTAAATCTTTTTTTCACATACATTTTTTAGCAAAATCTAACTGACATTGTTTTTTAACTGTTAATAATGGATATTTTGTTAATATTAATAATACCTTAATGACATCTAATTTAGAATTAGCTATTCATGTTATATATTTATCTTTTCTTTCTATAGCTACTCTACCACCAATATAATCTTTTATTTTATTAAGCATATAAAAATTTTCTTTATGATTAAGTAAAGATATTATTATACGTATTCTGGCAGTCTTTCTCTTTTCTAATTTATTACTTAAATCAACAGTGATAGTACCATCACCTTCCAATAAACCAACAAAAAATTGCTCTATATAATTATCATCTAAAAAAATGAACTGTTCTTTATTATATAAATAGTTAATTAAATTATTATTTTCTTTATTTTTATTATTAATACCTTTATCATGGAATGCTATATCTATACTAGCATTAGCTAGTATAACACCTGTTACTTTTTTGGTTCTTCAAAAATTCGATGATAACTAAAAATATAATTACCTATACGTTTATTATTAACTATAGAATTTTTAATAGCTTCATGTCTAATTTTTAAATCTTTCTCTGCTTCAATTATACCATCATATTTCCGGATAAATTTTTTACTTATAGAATCAAATACAAAAATAGCTTGCTTTATATATGCCTTATTTCTAATATCTACCATTAACTTTTTATATGATTCTTCATCAATAATTGAAGGTACATCATCTTTATTGAATAAAAAATCTCTTATATACCAATTTCCTCTAAACAAAATATTATTGTTTAAATAATAATTTAGTGTTTTATAATTAGCTTGTATTTCTTTTGCTAACAATGATAAAGAAGAAACGCTAATTTGAAGATTACATAGACTATCATATAAAAATATTAATTTACTACTTTTTCCAATAGAAATAAGATTTTTAGAATATAAAGAATGTTTCTTGTTAAAAAAAGGATTTCTTTCCCCTTTTAGTAATTCAGATATTAAGAACTTAGTACTCTTCAAATGAATTTTACCAGTTGCCTTAATTTTCATTATTTTCTTTGTTTCTTCAGTATGTTTATAACCAGTGCTTCTATACGCATCTAACAATATATTATAATAAGGATTAAGTCTTTTAATTCAAAAAGTTTCACGTTCTACTAATATCGCTTCTGGTAAATATTCGACAATAAGCAATGCAAAATTATCGTAACCATGTTTTAACAAAGCTTTACTAATAAGCATATTTTTATTTTTATCTCGTTTTAAAAAATGAAGATTTAAGTAGTTTTTCATTCTTCCTCCTATATTTATACTACTACCAACATAAAAATGATCGTTTATTTTATTATATAATATATAAATACCTGATTTATTATGTTTATGATCTTTTATAATATTATATCTATCTTTTTTCAAAAACATATATATTTTTGAAAAATTGTGACTTTCTGCTAATACTGAAATATTATGATTATCATTTTTATTAGCATTATTTGAATCAGAAGAAGTATTAAAAAAAGTTACAATAAAATCTCCACTTTTTAGTTATATAATTAAAGCAAGAAAGTGAACCAATACGGATTATTTCATAAATATAATATGTTTTTTATAATTGGTTATGTATAATCTCTAAGGTAATTAATTCTAATAAAATTAATTACCTGCTAATTATATTATAATATTTTTTTATTAAAATATTGAAATATGTTCTAGCATATAATAACCTTTTAAGTGAGCTAACAATAACAAACCCACCAACAGTGAATAAAAACACAAAACCTAAGGCATAGATCATAGGTGTATTAAAAGCGAAAGTTCCCCCGTAAGCAGTCGCTCAAGGTTCAGCCTTTAACCATTTCAGGTCTAAATTTTAACTAATAAAAACCATTATTTCCCGTCCCACGTTGATTTATTTTGGAATAAGGAAACAAGTCTTTAAACCCCGCCCTTGGGGCGGGAATTAAAATCTTGGTGAAAAGAAAATAATCTCTTCTTTTCATCTAGTTAGCCTATTTTCTAAAAATAACAAGTTTTATAAAAAAACATTGAGATTTTTAACTTTGATATTTTCATTAGAGTATTGCTCTAAACCGTTGCCGGCGAATTTGGACTATACCTTATAATACCATATGCTACTCCCCCCCCCCCACGCGAATGCGTGGGGGGACTTAATTCCCCCCACGTCTTAAGACGCGGGGGAAAATCTAAATAAATAACACTTAGGTATCATGGAGCGTCTAGTCTCTGCGCTTTTACACAATAGTTTCCTGATCCTCGACCTAATAGGTCGAGAAGTTGAATTCCATACCCTTCAATTGAATGAGGAGGGAGTTTGGTTTCCTAATTGTGACTTAGTTCCACGATTATCCTATGATTATTACTTATTCTAATCATAGGACTTTTCTGGAGTTTGCTCCTAATTTATATTATTATTCTGCTAATTTCATTACTAATTTATAATCAAATTTATAACGCATGCTTGGTATTATATAATAATGTATATGAGGATATAATAATTTTATAGACTTTACTCTAAAATATATTACAGGCAAGTTTCGTTGCATATATAATGTAGTATCAATTCCAAATTTTATATAAAAAATATTCATTATATTTATACATTCTTTCAGAGTAAAAGACTGAGTATTTAAATACAATCCTCCTCCTTTTACAAATGAACCATCACCCATAATTCAATGAGCTAATCCTTCATATGTTAAGTTATCATATAAGTCATTAGGTACAATTTTTTTACCTTTTAAATAGAACTTTTGATGTAATTCTTTAAAACAAGGCAAAGAACGTGTTATAACTTCAATTCCATAAAAATCTTTTCTATTAACTCTAGTCTTTACAAAACGAGGGTAAGAAGCAGAATAATGAGACAATAAACAAAAAACTAAATGAACATATTCATATTTATCTATAGATTGTTTAAATCTAAATCTACCTCCCACTTTGTGCTTTTTATTATTTTCAACCAGTATGTTTCCATCAGATAATAGGATACCCACTAAAGGATATAATATATTACTTGGAATATTTATCATATATCTAATTATTTTTGTAAAATAAGGGTATTTAATTGTAGAAATTAAATTAGTACCATATAATACTAATTCCTTAGAATCTGAATTCATTGGTAAATAATTTAAAGAAGATCTTGGAAATTTGACTAATAAACTATTAGTAATAATATTAGTATCTGCCTTTATAACTTTATATAAATTATTGGTCATATTATTATTCTTACTAAAGGAATCTGACAACCAGGAAAATATTTTTATACCAGTTGGAACAGCTATTATCATAGTAGCCGCCGTGAAGTATGCTCTTGTATCGGCATCCAACCCAACTGTATACATGTGGTGACTTCATACTATAAATCCTAATACCCCAATTGACAACATTGCGTAGACCATACCAATGTAACCAAACACTGATTTATCAGACATTGTTCCTATGATATGACTAATTATTCCAAATCCTGGAATAATTAAAATATAACAAAATTTAATAATGTATATAATATTATTAACTTATAATATATATTTAGATACATTATCTAAAAGTAATAATATACTTTTAAATGGACTATACCTTAAATAATAGTATCGTAATTTGTATCTATACTCTTCATAGATAATTTTAACTTTTTAATTTTACATATTCCCTTTTCTGTTAAATGATCTTTATTTTGAATTAATAAATAAGCTTTTCTCCATTTTAAATAATTAATGAATTTACTAGATAAAAGAGAATATTGATCAAAATAATCTATAACTTTCTTGGCTGACCCGTAACTAGTAGAACCATAATAATAAGTATCTTGATAAGATCTATAACCTATATTACCACCTAAATAATTTTTTATAAGAATTAATAAATCTTTATTTTTCTGATCAATTTGAAAATTCAATCTAATTTCCGGTTTAGTTCTATTAATTCTTTCTATAATTTTTATTTGAAAACTTGCATCGGCATCTGCAAACCCAGATAATCAATAATTATTTAAATTTTGGTCATAAACACTAGAAAAATTTAAATTTTCCCTAATTTCTTTAAATTGATCCTTATTTAAAATTTTATTAACTTGATTTATTTTATCAATATGTTTTAATTTTCCATTAATAAAATTAAAAACAATTTTTAACCCTTCTTTAGAACTTACTACTAATATTACGGCATTTTTATTTTTAACTTTTCTTACTGTACCATACCCTAATCTTTTTTTTATATAATAAGCTAAAGATACATCTCTAATATGGAAGACAACTATTAATTGATTAATGCTAGAAAAATGACCATCACCATCAATTAACCCTGCTAAATAATGCCCAAAATCTTCATTATTAGTAGGTCTTTTCAACTTTGGTGTATTAATAGATACAATTTTTATATTATCAGTACTATTAAATTTGTTACGTGTAGTCTCTGAGGTATTATGTTTAAATCATATATGATTTAAACATATACCTGCTGATAGGTCATTCAATTTTAATATTGTCACTATGGTATTTAAACTGAAGTAATTAAAATCTATTAAATAAAATTTAAGAACTGTCCCAGCAAAAAATAACATTAAGAAGCCTATATATTCAACTTCTGGATGACCAAAAAATCAAAACAGGTGTTGATAAAGTATAGGATCACCACCTCCACTAGGTTCGAAGAAACTAGTGTTAAAATTACGGTCAAAAAGCAACATTGTAATTCCACCAGCTAAAACAGGTAAAGATAATAATAATAAAACAGCTGTAACAAAGATTGCTCAACCAAACAATGGTACTTTATGCAATACTTGTCCAGGCATTCTCATATTAATGATTGTTGTTATGACGTAAAAAAAAAATATATAAAACATTTAATCTGTTTTATTTTTTTTTTTAGGACTACCTCTTTAGCGTTTAAATTTTTATATTAAGAGTTTTAAACGGCATCTAACATATAGTCTCTAAGGGATTAAATTATATATTTTATAATTTAATTTAACAAAACCCTGCTGATAATTTTTATTTAATTTCCCAGCATACAATTAGAAATTTTATATGAACCCCATTCAAATATAAATAATAATTTATTATACAAATTTACAAAAATAACCGTGATACTCCTTTCCACTCATAATATACTTAAGTAAAGTTTCTCTAGTAGCTGGAAGTCCCTTCTCATCTTTTAAATAGCGAATACAAGGTCTAATACCAGAAAATAATTTAACATTACTCGTTTGCCCTTCTTCATTAAAAGAGGACGGAAAACTTGTATCGTTTACAGATATTAACATTATATTGCGACTATGACTTGTAACAGGCTTATTTTTATTATATTTTATTCTATCTTTTTGCAGCATTAAAACAAGATTCACTAATGGAATATTTAATACCTTTGCAGTACTAATTCATTCCCTAGTAAAAGAATATTTACCTAAATAATAAGTTTCATTTGCTAAATGCTTTTTAAATGTTTCAAAATGTATATTAAGATTTTTTACAAAGTCTTTTTGTTGTGTAGAATAATAATACAAAACTGTCTTATCTCTATTATACATATATAATGATTTTGCAGAAGAACCACTAGGGTTGTTTGCCACTTTGATTTTATTTAAATTAAAAGCAGGATCTAACAAATAGTATTGCTCTAATACAAGTTCAGCTCTATACCCATAATTTTCCTTTATAGGTATTATTTCTAAAGAAAAACTATTTATCCCTTCTTTATATAATAAAGGTCTTAACAAACCCTCAGGTCTATCTTTCTTTTTTATATAACTACGAAGTCTTATTGCTAATTGTGAAGATGAACCTACATACTTAGAACCTGTTTCATTATGTGTAAATATATAAACACCCGGTATTTGTACGTGAGGTGATTGACTTCTTAATAGATCACATATCTCTTTAACCATTATTTTATTCACTTTAGTATTTATATTGTGTTTAGGCAAAGTCAGAAGTTTTGTTAATTCTTTACTTGTTATTTTAATGTCACAATAAGATAAAATACGATTAATAACTTCAACAGTTCGTATCTCATTTCCCTTAATAACATTATCTGCAATTTTATGTGCAAATTCTTGTATTCCTTTTTTACCAAAAATAAATTTTCATTTATTTTTTTTCTTAGGATCCTTGTCATTAGGATTCATATTACATGTACAATTATTATAATGAAAAACACGTATTTGATTATAAAAGGGTATTTGTTTGTTTCTTATTATATATACTTTTTTTGAATTCATAGCCAGATTATATTTCAGTAACTACTATTATAAAATATTTTTAACGAATACCTGTAAATTTAATACGAAAAACAATAATATAATAACAGCCAAAAATAGTATAAATAAGTTTATTTAAACTTATAAGGACTATCACTTAATATAACAATGAACATTATTTAATTTATGAGTGTTAAATAATACAATAATATACTTCTCTTATTTAGTCTCTGAAGAAATCCCAACTCTAAATTTAAAAGATTTTATTATGAGATTCCTTGCTGATAATTGACAATAATTTCCCAGCATATTAAGAGGTTTTCTTTTGGGCGCATGAATTACCCAACATAGAAGAAATTCCAGCTAAGTGAAGCGAGAAAATCGCTAAATCTACTGATCCACCACTGTGAGCCTGAGCTCCTGCTAATGGAGGATAACAATTTATTTATAACCTCATTTATTTATATTAATTAAATACAAATTATTATCGTTATTTCTTACATTTACATGTAAGTTTGGACTATACTATTATCCTAAATTTATTTATTTATCTAAATCTTTTTTTATTTTACAATTTTTTTCGAGTCTAATGAGTCTAATATCCCTAACTAAGTTTCTTATTTTATTTAGTTCATTAAAATTACCTTTATGCTTTATAAAAGATCTAGCTCAAATTCTATATTCTAAAGCTTTCATACCTTTCATAGTGTTATTATAATAATTAATAATATTAAGAATAGCTCGAGAATTAGTAGTTATTGCCGTATTATATGTTTTTTTATTTTTAACTGAAATACCTAAAATATGAGCTATGCTTTGTAAAACAATATAATCCAATTTTTGAGTAATTTCAAAAGCATGACTTAACCTAGAAGGGCCTTTTTTTACTATATAAAAACTTCCTTCTGCTTCTGTAAAACCAATAATTCATTGCTTATTCATAATCAGTTTAGCCTCTTCAGTATTTTTAATAATATTATTTATTTTTTCTCAGGCAGGAGAAATATATTCAGCTGGTTTTCTCTCGTTTTTTAAGATTAATAATAATTTATTCTTTTCTTCACAATCTATATTCGAATCATTCAAAATATTATATGCTTTTTTTAATTTAACATAATCAAAATATTTACTAGTTAATAAAGGATATTTATCAAAAAGAGGAAAAATTATTTTATTAATAATTTTTCTATCTCGGATTCTAAAATCTGCATTATTCGTTTTTGTTTCTAATTGAACTGAACCACACCTCAATTGTTTTTTTATATAATAAAGAACTCTTAAATTATAATTGCTTTGACCAATTTTGAAAAAAAGACTTCATTTTATTTTACCATTCTTTAAGGTTTGAGAACTAATAGTAAAACTACCATCTCCATCAGTAAAACCAACTAACCATTGATAAAATTCTTGCTTATTTGGATCTAGATAGTTTATATTGTTTTGATTAGAATATTTACGTCTTCATTTACAAATATTAGGATACTCTACATTTAGTCTCTGATGATTATAATACGATATTTTCGTACATAACCAGGCAAATTGTCCTCATCTTATTTTTAATTTAATTATATTAAGTATGTAATTTCTATTAAAAATAAGAAAAGAAGAAAACTTTTTTACTTTTAAATAGAAATTATTTAATGAGTAGTTCTTTTCTTCATTTGATATAAATTGAGGGTTTTTTCGCATCGAGTAGAGTTTATTTATATATATATTATTATAATATAACTGCTTTAACCTTACAGTCCATCCTGTCAACAATAACTAAGTTTATATTATATATAAATATAAAATTAAATACTTCAAAAATTATTTAAGTGATCTCAATTAAAATTAGTCCTTTTATTATTCATTGCAAATTTTAATAATTTTAATTCGTTAGTACCTTCTGTTGTTTTATACATTTTCTTTATTTTAATATTATAAATATCTTTTCAATTTAAATAATCAAAATATTTACTTGAAAATAAAGGATAGTTATCTAAATAATCTATTAAAATTTGATTAGACTCTTTTTTACTTGTTCTAATTTCATAATTTAATTCTATGAACCCATTATTTCTAACTCTCTTATTTAAACGCAAAATACTTACATTAAGAAAGTTTTTTATTTTTATCATAATATTATAATAAGAGAAATTACGTCCCCCGCGGCAATGCAATTAAATTTATATATAATATACTTTAAAATTGTTTTTAATAATAAAAAATATATTTTTTATTATTAAAAACTGTCCGGACGGGGTTGGAACACCATCCCACCCCCTTTTTTTTTAGGGGGGAAATTTGATTTTAATAATTAATTTAATTAATTAATTAATTATTAAAAACTATTAAACCAGCCAAATAAAAAGCAAATAGACTATCCTGAAAAAACTTAATATTATTAAAAAAGAAAAAATTTTTTTCATTATTTAATATATGCAAATATCTTAAATAAAAAACCGACTTTACTATTTTACATCTTAAACTTATATTTGTCTTTATATAAATATATATAATATACATACTTAATCAAGGACTCTATCTTTACCAAAAAAAAAAAAAATAAAGGTATACTTCGTTGAGTCTCTGAATAAAATATAAAAATAATACAGATAATATTTTTATATTTTATTGCTTATTTTATATTATGTCTATAACACCTATGTTTTTCCACACCGTCCGAAGTGACGGGGTGGGAAACTAAAAAAATAGAAATTTAAACTTTAAAGCATCTTAAAGTATTTAATTATAATAATTACTTATTATTTCGGCACAAGAATTTACCGGCTCCAGACTCAACAAATGAACTAGATAGTAGAAGTATTAATGATGGAGGTAACAATCAAAAACTGATATTATTTAAGCGAGGAAATGCCATATCGACTGCTCCTATTAATAAAGGTACAAAAAAGTTACCAAAACCACCAACCATACCAGGCATGACCATGAAGAAAATCATTAAAAACGCGTGTGCTGTAATGATTGTATTATATAATTGTGCATCATTTGCTAGTATTTGAGTACCAGGTGATCCTAACTCAATTCTTATTAATAAAGATAAACATGTACCTATCATCATTTATAAATAGGACTTTATCTTATTATCCTATATTTACTCTTAAATTTCCTAAAATCCTCATTAATTATAAAAATTATTAAGATGATCCCAGTTATATAAAGATCGTTTCTTGTTCATACCATCTTTAATAATTTTTATTGTTTCATAAGTATCTAATTTATTCTTACCTAAATGTTCTTTTCTTTCTATTAAAATTTGATAAGATTTTCGTCAATCTTGATAGACCCAAAATCCAATCGATTTTTAATACATAAAGCTAGTGGTTTATCATCTATATTAAAAATAATAGAAATAGTAGGTGAATTAGTACTACCTTCCTTCGGTATAATTATACTACCATCAGCTTCAATTAGTCCTGCTAAATAGTAACCAAATTGATTAATACTTGAATAAGTAAATGTCTCATAACCAGTATCTTTAATATTTGTTTTAGTATAGAAATAAAAGTTATAATTAGATGAAAAATTAAAATAATTTAAATTATTAACTAAAAGAAAATTAAAAATAAAAGATAATTCGTCCCATCCGCTATTTGCGGATGGGATGATAATTCTTGCATAAAGTCTCTAAGAATTCCCTTTTTTAATATAAGGTTTCCTTTCTGTCCTTTTATATATATAGATTTTATCCATATATATAAATTTTTCATACATATAGCAAGATTTTTTAGAGGCATGATATTACCACTAAAAATAGCAAAATAAATGTACAGTGTACCAATATCTTTAGCATTTGTACTATATAACCATCTTCTTCATCAATCAGCCCGTGATACTTCCGATGCATTTCATCATCCTATTCTACCTGTTAAAGGTAAAGAAGAATATATTCAGTTTATATTACTAGTATACCTAAAATCTATCTCTTCTTTACTATTATTATTATTAATACCACTAATATTAAATTTATTAATTAAATTTAACATAGTGAGAATTAATAAGTAAAAAAATTGCAATAACTTATCTATTTCTGTAAATATTTATAGTTAATTATATATATATCTACACAATTAATATGATTATTTTAGAGAGACTTAATAAATTTAAAATAGTAAAAAGAAAACATTAAACATGAATCTTCTCATAGTACAATTTATATTAACTATCTCAATTCCTAATATTATACCTATAAAACCCTTAATTATTTTTCCCCGCGTTGCAACGCGGGGAAACTGAATTAATCTATTTAACTAATTCGAACTTAACTTGGATTGGAAAGACTTGAACTTTCACAAACTGGGTCCAAATGCCAGGGACCTACCAATTAGTCAACAATCCAAAAATGAAGTTAAGTTCAAATAAGAAATCGTGAAAGAAAAATTCTTTTTTCAAAAATTGACCTAGTTTCCCACCCCGTCCCAACTGGACAGGGTGGGAATCTTGAAATTCCCCCACGCGTTCGCGTGGGGGAAAAACTAGAATAAAATATTAAGAACTACTTATATATTATATTAATATTATTATATAACTAATATGTTTACTACTAATATTAACAAAAATACAAGGTAGTAATTAATTTAGTTAATTTACAAACAATAAACTAAAATTTGTTGTACTTGAGAATAACAGGATTCGAACCTATAACCCTTCGCTTAAAAGGCGAATACTCTACCAATTGAGTTATATTCCCTTTTACCTCACCATGTTCAGTGATGAAGTATTATATACTTTATTATCTTAATATTAAAAAATATATTAAATATTCAATATTTAATATAATATTAAAACAAAATACAAACACACAAAGTATATTTGAAATAATTATATTTATTATTTATTTTTTCTTAAATATTTTCTTTTTTTATTCTTAAGTGTTACTTGAGTTGATAGTGTTTTAATATCTATCTCTAAGTCTAAATCAGGTTGTTTTAAATAATTTAATTTAGGATCCACTAAATTAAATCTATTAATTAATTGACTATATAATCCTTTAATTTGTATTAGATGCAATAATAATTCTCGGCTATCAGGAGCAATACTAGAAGCAATTCAAACACTAAGAGATATTGCACCATTTTTACTAGTACCTTGGAAAGTACTCTTTTGAATATTAGGATATAAATAACCCCTAATATGTTGTACAGGAATAGTTTCGGTATCTTTACTTTCAAATTTAGTATTATAGTAAGGTCTTATAAAATTACCATATAAACGAACTAATTTAGCTTTTCTAAGATTATTTTTTCTAGTACCTCCTCTCCCAACAAGTTGAAATTTTAAACCTACAATATCCGAACCACTCATAATTCTATTAATGTATGCACTAAGAGGTTTAGTTCAATGATAAATGTATTTGTACCCTTGTATTTGATTTTGCATTAAATCAGTTCTAGTATTTGCAAGCCTTATATTATTTTTATAATTATTAAATAATTTTTTATATTGATTAAAAGGCGAGAAGTAAGAAGATAAGTTATTTTTATAAGTATTATAAAAATAAAGAACCTGAAATTTTTTAGATAAAGAATCATAGAATTCTAAATTATTATATTTGTATAAACTATGATTATCTTTGTTGATATTATTTATTAAGGATTGAGGTCATCTTGTTGCATTTTGCATATATTCAAAGTAGGCTCTTTTTATTTGAACCGATCTTAAGTTTATTATTATAGTTGAAAGCATATTTCAGAAAGAACCAGCTCTAATGGGTTTATTAATTTTTTTTATATGTTTACGTCATAGTAATAAACTTAAAATTCTATTAGCTAAAATGAAACTACTTAAGTATAATTTTTTAAGCGGTCATAATCTAATTATAACTCATTTACCATAAATATTAAAAAGAAGATCCTCAAAATAAAGAACAAATGGTACGAATATTTTTCGTTTAACATCAGATTGTCCATAATTAATAATAAAAGAAAAATAATATCTTGCTAATTTATGATATCTAAATCAGAAACTTCGAGGAGTTGCTTTTAAAGATTTCAAATATCTTAAACTAACGAATCAATTATTTAATCCTAACTTTCTAAATTTAATTGCATAGAATCTTAATTTACTTAAATAATAATATTTAGGTTTTACTAATATTAAACTTCTATAGTTATAATGCATTAAATCTAATAATATTTTAATAGAAAAATAACTAAATATTTCCCTATCATAATAATTATTATCAGATTTATTAAAATAATTTTTAATATAATTTGAATTTTTAAATTTTCCTAAAAATTTATTTTTAAAAATTGTATAATAAGAAAATATCATATATGGTATCATATATCTGTAATAAGGTTTAAAGATTTCTTCATTATAACCTATATTTAAACTTAATTGCTTTCTTCTATAATTAGATCTAAAAGGAAGTCAATATTTAATCTTAAAATATTCTTCTGAATTCCTAATGTATTTTAAATTTTTATCTAAATTATTATAATTAATATGAGTAAAAAATGTTTGAGTTTTAATATCTTGAGAAAGAGGTAAAATTTCCTCAGATTTATTAATTAAAATATCTCTACTAATATTAATAAAATCTTTTTTTATAACACTAAAAAAAAAAAATAAAGATCAGAAATTTCTGAATTTGTTTTTTTTTACATTTAAATTTTCCCCCGTCCTGTCCCGAAGGGATGGAGAAACTTTAATACCTCACCCCATCCCAAAGGGACGGGGTGAGGATACTATATTATAAAAATAGTCAATAAAACCATATACATTATTACTATAACCATACTTATAATTATTACCCAGTTTTAAATCAGCAGATCTTAACTTTATTAAAGAATTTTCAATTTTTAATTTATTTAATTTTTGGTAATTATTTCTATCTATTTCTTTATTTTCACTTAAAAACTTAACATTATTTATTCTATTTTCCTCATTAAAATTATTTAAAGATTCAATTTTTATATCTTTTATTAATTTACTATTTTTATTTTTTCACCCATCAAAAATAGAATCATTTCGCTTATTAAGATATTTAGTATACGCATCTTTATTAGTAACATTAGTATAAAAAGATAAAGTCATTTTATACTTCGATTTCAGTAAATTCAAATACTTTGAATCTAATACATTTAGATAATTTATTATAGTTAAAGAAGTATCTAATGTATTCATATTTATGTCGTTATTATTATTGTTAATATTACTAAATAATTTCTTTTCATTTTTTTTTACTAAATATAGTAATGTCTTCCTATTTTTTGCTATTATATATTTTTTTTTTTTTATTTTTTCACTTCCATTTTTCTTAATAAAATTTACTTTAAACTTCTTGTTCTTAGACAACTCAAGTATTTTTTTATTCTTATTTTTATTCTTATTTTTACTATAGCGAGTTTTAGTATAACCAGATTTCATCCCTTTTTTTTTATTTTTAGATTCCTCATTTAATAAACCATCTTCATTTCATAATGTAAGACCTTTTAAATTAAATGGTGTATTACTCTTTCTATTAAATTCCTCTAAATATTTTTTATATATCTCGTATTGAGACTTTTTATTATTAAGTACTTTTTTATTTTTTTTATTTACATTTACATCTCCCTCTTCTATTACTGAAATAATATGTTTCTTGTCTAATTTACGAAAAAGATTTACTTTTTTTCTCTTTTTTATAATTAGAGTATAATCAATATTACTTACATTATTTAATTTATTCAAGAGATATGTACGCCTTTTAAAAGAACCAACTTTAGGTATTTCAATACATACATTAAGATCCTCTTTATTCCCGGATTGCATAACAATCCGGGAGAAACTATTATTATTAGAATTTATTGTATATTCGTTATAATCCATACTATTAATATTATCTATCTTATTATGATAAGGATTTAAAAACAAATTATTAATATTATTGATATTTAATTTAGTGTTGTTTAAATAATTATTCAATTTATTATTAACAAACTGTTTATATTTACTAATAAGAGACAACTCTGAGAATAATAAAATTAATTTAAGGCTAAAAGGTTTTCTTTTTAACAATTTACCATAAAATTTAACAACTCTATTATAATAATTAAATGTTTTAGGATATATAATATTAATATAAAAAACCCGTGGTCTATTTAAAGTTTCTTTAATTTTCATGTAATAATCAACATACATACTATACATGTATTTATAAATAGTTCTTCTTAGAATTATGTTACTCAATGTTTTATAGTGGTCAGGTTTATTATGAAATAAATATAAATCAATAACCAGATTAAAAGGAGTATGTTTAAATAGTGGTTTACTCAAAAGGATTTTTTTCATTCTGTTTAATTTAATTTTTTTCTTTAAATAAAAACTACTAAAAAATTCTAATCTTCTATAAGATAAACTTTTTTCTAGTATAAAATTATCATACTTTATTTTCTTATATCAATCTGTAATTAATATTGTTTTAGGTAAATTATTTATAAATTTTCCACTGTAGCTAGTTATTCGAGATGTATATGCCATAATTAAATTAATAGTTCTATAGAAAATTTTACTTGGTATTACTTTATAACCTTTAAGTAAATCTAAGTTTCAAGTATTATCTCTTCTATTCACATGTCTCACATTAAAAAATAATCTAATTAACTTAGTAGTATAAAAATCTAAAAAATGATTTCCTGATCTTTCTTTCTTATTAAAATGATAAACACTACTTGTTCAATGTCTATTTTGAGCTAAACTACTTTTATCATTATAAAAAGATGTAAAAAAGTAATTCGGATTTAATATTTTATTAAATATTTTTCTAGATTTAATATCGTTAACTCGTTCTTCTATTATATTATGAAGAAGATAATACTTTTTTTCATCCAATTGTATCTTATTTTCTTTGGCTTTTTTATTAAATAAATCTAATATATCATATTTGTAATAATTTAAATTTATTTTATTAGCATATAATTCAGAGTTAAAATAATTATTTCTTGTAGTATTACTATTATCTAGTTTTTTAATTTCTATTAAATACTCTCTAATTTTTCTATTCTCTGTACTTCATTTATTACTCATTATTAAATCAGAATGAGAATAATTATTATTTACTCTTTTTCTTTTATTTTTGAAATAAATTAAAGAAGAATATAATTCTTGATTTTCTACCCGAGGTATTTTCTTTTTAGAAATTAACTTAACAAGTGGAAACATATTTATTTAACATTAAATTAAAGGGTGATTTCTTTTATTATATATTTAATACTCTCTTAATTTTATAAAATTTAATGAATATATAAAGTAATTACTTTATATATTCAATCTTACTTAATTGCCCCCACCGTCCCTAATTCTAGGGGAAGGGATCAGGAATCAATTGTAAGTAAATGTAACCCTCGTCCTAAGTGTAGGACGAGGGTTACATTATGATATACAAAAAAAAAAATGGGGACGTGAGATATATAAGTATAATATAGTTCACCTAAAAGCTACTTATCTCAATAACCATAAAGTATAAAGTATCAATATATATAATTGATATATCAATTATATATATAAATACCCAGCCTATCTTTCCCTCGCGTTAGACTGCAACGTGGGGTCTATATAATTAAACAGGGAATTTAGATTATATTTGCGTATTTAGAAATAGAGATAAAAATAAAACTAGGGATTATTTATAGATTCCATTAAGTAGGGGAAAAGAATAATTATCCAACTCACAATATGTTACAACACAACCTAGGAAAACAAAAATAGCGCTATTTTAAGGTAGTATAATGGTTTTTAAAAGACTCGAACTTATATTTCTCGCTTATCAAACGAACACTTTAACCAATTAAGTTAAAAAACCCGCTATTTATTATTAATATACCCTTATAATATCCCCACCCCGTCCCTGCGGGACGGGGTGGGGATAGGTTTAAGTTTCTATTTAGATTTTTATTATTGCCAACATGAAAGAAGACAAAAATTACACTCTACCTAAATTTGTGGAAGAAGTCAATATTCATTTGACCTCTCATTTTCCCGCGTTGCAATCAACGCGGGAAGAGTATAGAAACCCTGTCCCTATAAGACGGGTTGAGGAACCTATAAGAATAGTTAGTATCCAAATACAAAATGGATTATGTTGAAATTCTTATATATGAAAACAAGGAAGGGAAAAAAGAATTATGGAAAAAAGTAACCCTTTCCTTATTAATGCAAAATGCAATTTATAATAACGCGGGGGAAGGAATCGAACCTTCAAACGGACAGGTTATGAGCCTGTTTGTGTAAGCCAGTTTCACCTCTCCGCGTGTTAATCTAGTTTTAAATAAAAAAATTCTTTTATTAAAAACAAGAATATGAATTAATATATCTATTTATCATTTCTTATTGAGAAATGAACAAAGAAGGATATTTATTACATAAGACAAAATAATTATAATTTGTATTATATAAAGATAAAATATAGAAAAAATGGAAATAATATGATAAGAGTATAATAAAGATGAAAAATAATACTAGTACAAAATAACCTTAGAAAGTTACAGTGTCGTAAAGTTTTTGCCTAGAATTAGTAGTAGTCTACTACTTATTTATCAGAAAAGTATAGTAAGGCAGATTTCGAACTTTATATGCGTTCAGTTCTTATTCAGAGCCAACTTAGCTATCCTGCGGTGCCATAGTATGTATATAAGGTGAATTATGTTTCTTCGCATAGCGAAGAAATTTTGTGATCATATATACCTAATACAGAATGTTAATTACTTCAACAACAGGAACACCAGAGGTTAGTAGGTCCTAGTCCTTGCGTACGAAGGCTCCACCCTTATTTTACTTTAGATTCCCATAGAAGATAGGGACCGTACTGTCTCACGACGTACTTAACCCAACTCGCGTTAATTTTTAATTGGCGAACAGCCAAACCCTTCCTAGCTCCTACACCAGGAGGTTAATCTGAGTCGACATCGAGGTGCCAAACATCGCTTTCAATGTGTACTCTCTTGCAATATTAGCCTGTTCAGTTATGTTATCGTAAAGACTCTTTATTTTTTACTTCCTTATCTTATTATTTTGATAAGGCTCAGACTATGTCATCATCTTTTAAATATTATATTAAATACCTGGTAACTTATACCTCATAGATGGTATAATATGCAATTGTGTTAAATCATTAAATACTGGATAACTATCAGATTTAATTACTATAACATATTTAGATTTATTTAATCTAACTTCGGTATCAAGATTAAATTTATCACTCAATTCCTTACTCATCATTTCTACTTCATTTAATGTAAAGCTATGAGTATTTAAAACTATACTTTTATTAATTGAATTTTTATTGTAATCCAATTTTCCCCCATCATCCATAAATCAATAAGCTAAACCCCTTTCTGTTAAATGATTTTTTATTAAGTTATTAACTACGCCTTTATGCTTGTTAATCAGAAATAAATCTTTTAACGAATTAAAAGCCTCGTGACTGATTGTTTGAAAACCCCAATTAATAACAGTATTACCTTTATTATTAGTTCGAGTTTTTTTATGTGGAGGACTTAGTACCCACTCATCAAATAAATTATACACATGTTCTGTATACAACTTATTTATATTTCCTCACTCAAATTTCAATCTATAATTTCTTCCTTTATTTTGTGTTTGTAAACAAGCATCACCAAGCATTAAACCTATAGATGCTTCTCACTGAACATTAGATAGTTCTTTGAGAGATAACTTGTATTCTTTTAAAGACTTGTGATTAGGACCTATACCTACTTTTGGTTTAACTAACTTTACAGAAGATGAAATCAGATTATTATTTTTATTGGTATTATTCATTTAAAAAATATATTATTACTACTATAAACTCAAATCTGTAGGCAATACGTTTATTTGTATTGGATTTCTACTTAGTTTCGGAAAATTGAATATTAATTAATATTCAATTATAAAAAAAAATTCCTTTCTTAGACTTTTATCCCCCCACGCGTTCGCGTGGGGGGATAAAAGTTTTTCCCGCGTTGCAATGCAACGCGGGGAAAAAGGAAATCAGCAAAAAAAAAATATCACGAGTGTGACAATAAATGTGATTAATTAATAATATTTAAAGGATGCCGGGCGCTCTTGGAAAGGTTATTGTTGACATAACTCACTCTCTAGTCGTTGAACGTTCTTACTACAATAATTTATTATACAATAAATTATATGTCGCAGTAAGCTTCGCTGCAAATTAACTAACTTCCATAAAAGAAGTTTTCGTTTTCTTGCAATTCACCCGGTTTTGCACAATATTTTTCAATATTGTGGGACTATATTTTTATCCCTAGCGTAACTTTAATCCGTTATCAAGGCCATCAATCCTTATATGTGCCTTTGGTCAATATGCCCCACTTACGTATCTGTATGACTTGTAAGTCTCACAGTTAGGCACGCTATATGCCATTAAACTTTAATTCTCCCTTAAGAAAAAGAAAAAAAAAAAATATATAAATAAAGAACACAAGACTCTCATATTTCAATTTAATATCCCCAACATATGAATACTTAAATTTAAAACTTACTTCTCTTAAATTTAAATAATAATCAAAAAGAAAATATATTTTATTTCTTTTATACTCAAAAATTTGAAAAATTAATTTTTACCTATTTTTTTTGTATAAATCCCAGTTCCGTCCGGGGGAAGCGTACCTTTCACCTAGTTCGGTTATACACAAAATTTATATTAACTATATAATATAAGATATAACTAAACCTAATTAAAAATCATATAATTAATATCTCTTTTAAGCTATAAAAAGACAATTTTTATTGCTTAAGTTATTTATTTCAAATATTATTTGTTAAATCTATAAATAACGAGATAATTTTGTTTTTTGTTATTAGACTTCCCAGATACTATTTTTGGGAACTGCGCCCCACATAAACTACCTTTTAGTCAATAATGCATGAAAATATATCTTTATATAATTATAAAAATATCCAAATACAAATTTATAAATAAAATAAATACCCTTTAATTTTATAGAATTTAATTCATATTTGGTTGAAATAATTTAATACCTTTATTTCTTTAAATATGTTCAATCCCTTTTATCTTTAGATAAATAGGTACATTTTCATATTTCCAATTTTAACTCTTAATATATTTTTAAAGTCCAAATATAATTTCTTTCAGAACAAAAAAAAATAATTATAATTTAATTATATTTTCGTATATGGAAGAATATGAGAGTAAATCTCATATTCTTCCATATAATCATATTTTTCATAAATAACAATACTTATATAAATACTTATTATTTAAAACATATGATCGACTAGTAATAATTATATACAATTTTTTCCTCGTGTTGCAATGCAACGCGAGGGATCCATATAATTACATATAAACACCATAATAAGAGTAAATAGATAATAACTAAATGCAGTAAAGCTGCTAGGGTCTTTCCGTCTACCTATGGGTGAAGATCGTATCTTAACGACCATTACAATTTCACTGAGACTACCGCGGAGACAGCTGTTGTATCATTACGCCATTCATGCAAGACCACATTTAATGGCCAAGGCATTTCGCTACCTTAGGCAAAAATTTACTTATATCAATACTGATATAAGGATATGGGACCATATTATAAATAATTACAATTTCAATTTGAAATTGTAACTATTCTTTAGTTCCTGGTCTCTGGGGAATATAAATTATTTTTAATTTTTGTTTTCAGTAATAGAAATTACGTCCCATCCGCATGATAGCGGATGGGATGAAATATTATCCCCGCCCCTCAGGGCGGGGACGAAATTACTTCAGATAAGGTTTATTTTCTTAACTTACCTTTACCATCTGGATTTAAAGTATTAATTAATTTAACGAGATCAATAAATTCATTTTTCTCAAACTTAGATTTATCTTTTAAAGTATTTTAAATAAAAACAAATTTATTAAATTCTTCATAATTATATTTACTTGAATAGTTAACAACATATTTAAAATAAAAAGGTATTAGATATTCATTTAAATATTTAATACCTTTTAAAGAATAAACTCATACATTTTTTGAACCTGATTTTTTTAAAACATATCCTTTATTATTAAATAAAGTCTTAAACGAATTTAATATTTTTAACTACAGAAATAGTAAGAGAACCTTCTCCTTCTATAAATCCACCTAATCAAAATATATAATTATCATTATATATTGCATTATTCATATTATATTCCTTCTGATAAAATTAATACTTGTCATCAATATAGATACAGCATCAAGTGTGTATTGTAAATATATGGATTTGATTTTTATCTTTCGTATTTTGTTCATTATTTCAGAACAAGATATTAGCTAATAATAGCTTTCACTTCATCTCGGTATTAATCCTTAGACGAAGATAACTAGTATAATATTGTTTCAGTATACTACTAAATTTATTAAGGGCCCTATTAAATCTTTAATATTTGTAAAATTAATATATAAAGAAAAGTTTGACCCTTATAGATAAGGCCGCCATTGACTAGAGGTTCCTCAATTAACTACAATAATTAATAAAACAGAGATTTTATTTCTATTTTTATATATCTAGTTATCTAAGTTAACTGTAAGCATTGGGCAGGCCTCACACCTTATACATCGAATTTTTTCTCAGCAAAGTGATGTGTTTTAAGTAAACAGTTGTACAACACGATTTTATGCTACCCTAATTAAAAGAGAAAATACATTCTGTATAATGTGTATTAATATTTAATAATATATAAAATATATTATTAAATATACTCCTTTGATTATCGTATAAATATAAATTAAAAATATTAATACATAAAATTTTATGTATTAATATTTACAGATCTCCGCTAAATACCTTTCCTTCATTCGCGTAGCGTATTATGAAAAGATAAATTCAGCGAAATATTTCTCCTTTTATTATTCTATTTATTTCTTCGAATTGCAATGCAATGCGGGGGAAATTATAATTGTTAATTTTGTTTTTAAATTAATTCTTATTTTGTTTTTATAAACATAAATTTGTCTTTAAAAGATTGTAAAGAATTAAAACTCTCCTGTAGTTTTTGTTTCTACATTCAAGTACGATAATATCCTCAATAAATATTGGTTCCCCTTTTCCCAAAGTTACGGGGTAATTTTGCCGAGTTCCTTCGCGATAGTTAACTCATACGCCTTAGTTTACTAAACTAGCATACCAGTGGCGGTTTAGGGTACGGTTTTATAAATACTAATAGTATAAATATTGTTCAGTTACTAATCCTAACTATTCAATATCTAGTATTAACAGAGAATATAGTATAAAACTACCTCTATTAATTTATCTAGGTCTCCCCTCGTCTTTAAGACGAAAGGATAAACTAGACTAGCACCCAATAATTCTTAATTTTTCTGGGATCTTCGGCAGTAGTAATATCTGGAAAATAATATTATAAAAATATAATAATACCGAATAGAAAAAACATCCCTTATTAATAAATTAAATATACTTATTTATTTTCTCCTAATTAAAATTTAGATTTCCACCCCGTCCCGAAGGGACGGGGTGGAAAACTGTTGAAATAAAAGAATTAACAAATATATATTTAATATAATACCTCCAACCCGCCCTCAGGGCGGGTTGGAAGGATAGAAAATTAAAAAAGGAGGTATCTTTATCTTGGTTCCTATCCATCTTTTACAAATATAAACCCTCTCAGATATCTATAAAAGGTATGGTTGAAATAATATTAATATTATTAATATTACAAAGCAGAATTAGATTTTCCACTTTAAGTGTTAAAATCTAAGATTAGCAATATAATATCCCTGATATCGATACTAAGAATAAAACATATATTTCCTGGTTAACCTTTCACATTGGAAAACAATATGTTTTAATGTTAAAATTTGATCATCAATTATTCCTTTCGTAATAATCTTAGAAGCCGTTACATTACTCAATATTCGATAAGCGATATATTGAAACCCTTATGCTTAAGGCGAGGAGGATTTTATTTTTATAAAAATTTTATAAAAAGTTTTAACCTCCTTTAACGTTACTCATGTTAGCATTCTCTCTTCAGATAAGTCCAAGTAATGAAACACTACTTATCCCTCTTTTACTGAATGTTTCGTTACCGTTCAATAAAATCAAAAAAAAAAATTATTAATATTGAACGCAAGGATACGGTATATTGTTTATAGCTCCAATAAATTCATCAGTGCTTCTTCCGCCATTAAGAACCAGTGAATTATTACATACTCTTTAAGTTATGGCAATCTCCAAGCCAACACCCTGATTAAATTAGTTCAGATAAACGTCTTTTTTTGCACTAAACAATAATTTTGGAACCTTATACTCTTGCTTTGGGCTGTTTCCCTCTTGACTTACGACCTTTTCACCATAAGTCTGACTTGTCATATCTCTTATTCACGAATTCCGAGATAAAAATCCATCGATAAAATCTGTACGATCCCCCGAATTGTTAAGATGTCGATCTATTCTTTGTTTAATAAACTAAGAATTACTTATTTCAGATTTTTTTCCTTAAAAAAATTATATGGAAAATACAATTAATTTAAGGCATTGTCCATAAGGTCATATTTTTTTCTTTCCGTATTATCCCGTTTAACATCGCCCTTAAAATTATTCTCGGGGTACTTCCCTTTCTAATACTTCCATACTTTATTCAATTCGATCTAATCTTGTTTGAATTTATATACTGTACACTCGCTTAAGTATTATGACATAACTACAAAAATAGCGTTCACGAAAAACCAGCTATCTCCTGACAACAGTTGAATTTCTCTTTGCCCAATCTCATCAAAGAGTGATGCAACACTCACTTGTTCGGTCTAACACCTGGACAGGGCAAGATCGTCAGGTTTCGGGTCTTATGTTAATAACTCATACCATATCAGAACAGTTTAAATAGTTGTTTTATCTACGATCTATTATATATAAATCTCGCTACTAACATAAACTTGCTAACCCATTATACAAAAGGTACTCAGTATATCTTTAATCTTAAAGATTCCTGATGCTTTTAGAATTACTTTTCAAATGTATTCCCTCACGGTACTATTCTCTATCGCTTATTATTGCCATATTTAGTCTTAGAGGAAGGTTCCCCTTTTTAATTATACGTCTTCTTCTCACCCCTGAGAATTTTAAACATACTTTCATATTCAAACAGCTCTTTAACCATTTTATTTTATTTATATATCTTAAAAACTTATTTTTTTTTTGAACCCTTATGGATAATAACGAATTTTATTTCATTATTAATTAATCAATAGATTGATTTTTTGTTTTAATTAATGGACAGTTAAATATTATATATTTACGTGTTTTTACCATATTTGATATACTTTAGACTCTTCTATTTTCGCTCACCACTACTTCATAGAATCTCGGTTGATTTGTTTTCCTTGAGTTAATAAGATGATTCAGTTCACTCAGTTTTCTCGTGATTGTGTTTTCACTTAGGATACACATATATTATTAATATTATCTTTTTATAATAAAAGAGGATGATCTTTTATTATTGTTTAAGTAGACAAGTAACAAGTTTTCATTTCACTTAATTATATAAATATTTATTTTCTATTTGAAAATAAATATTTATATGTTAAAAATAATATTTTCTATGATTTTGTTACACCCCCTGGCATAATAGCATACATTCTTGAAATAATTCCTTTCTACACCATTCCTAAGAAAAGTAAATATAATTCATTTTTCTTTCGGTTTATTAATACGTTCCATATCTATTGTGTTAATCTATACACCTATTTGTTTATATTTTGTAATATTACTAATATAATATTACCGGAAAAGGAGGGATTCGAACCCTCAAGGAATTTTATCCTAATGCGTAGCAGGCATCTTGCCCTACCAATAGCTACTTTCCCTTAAATTCATCCACTTACCCTGATTTTTATTGTTAATATTACATTTATTCATATATAAATTTAAATACTCACTTTTGCCATATCCCTCTCTACCTTTCATACATACACTCAAAAGGTAACTTTAGTTAGTGATAAGATATTTTTTTACTATCTTTACTCCCCCGTTGCAATGCAACGGGGGAAATTAATATTTATAAACTTCCCAGTTTGCATTCTTTTATTCAAGTATTATATATTTCCTATTCATTACTATATAATAACATTCCAAAGTAACTAGTTTTAAATAAAAAATATATTTTTTATTTAAATCAAGATTTTAATAAAATTATTTAATTATATTAAATAATTTTATTAAAAACTAGGGAAAACATTGATTCCCCTTATAAAGGATTAAGAATGAATTGAGAAACCATTTATAGGAAGTGAAGGAATCGAACCCTCATTCACGCCGTGTAAAAGCGTTGCTCTACCGTTAAACTAACCTCCTTTTATACATTAAATAGAATACTTTAAATACATTATATTTAATCATACAATCTTTACCCTGCGTTGCATTGCAACGCGGGGTAAGTTATATTATATTAATAATATAATTTATACTAAAAAAATAATAAATTTCCTTCATTGCAAAAGAATAAGTTAGATAAGACAGATTTTATTAGATAAAGAAAAAGATAATACGGGCTTAACCCGATTCGCACGGGCATCCTTCTCTGCGACAAAGAGAGACTTTACATTAAGCTACAAACCCTTAAAAAACTATGTTATATTTTTATTATCCTTAGCTTTCATCAACTCGTTTATCATTTATACTGTCTTAGAATAATTTATTTTTATAAATTTCAATTAGACACATAAAAGAATGACAAAAGACAATAAATTATATATTACTTATTTAATTTTATTTACTTCGAAGAAAACATAAACTTCTTAGAGTAAATAATTTTTCTATATATTTATTAGTCATTTCTTTATATTTTGTACGAGTAGTTGGACTCGAACCAACACAAAGTATTCGGAAAACACCCAGTCTACCATTAACCTATACTCGCTAATAATTTTTCCCATTAAAAGGAATTTGAACTTCGAATCATAATAAAATAAAAAGAATAAGTCTTACAATCTTTTGCCCGCGTCAATACAGCGCGGGCAAAACTAGGTTTTCCTACCCCCTTAAGGTCGGGTGGAAAAACCAGCATAAAGAATAATAAAGTTTATAGTATTTATTAATTTTCTATAATACCTAATAAATTTAAAAATTAATTAATAGTTTAAGCTTATGAACTTAAGAATATTAAGTTCGACACTAATCCTATTAAAATATTAACCCCAAAATTCTTAATTAAAAGAGACACTAATAACACTACGAAGTAATTAATTTTTCTCCATAGAATACAATTTTAAACCGAAATATGAATGATTTATTTTCAAAAAGTTTAAGTAAACTTTAAACCCCGCCTTTATATATAATAGATAATAAATTAAATTTAATATTAATCGTTAATTAGTGGATTGAATAATATTCAATCCATCTTCAATCCATACCCAGTCCGTTCTTCCGGGGCGGGATGGAAAATTTAAGGGTGGGAGCGATATATCAATCTTTCCCCCCGCAAAGGAATGGCGGGGGGAAAGATTGTTCATAATATAAAAAAATAATAACAAAACTAATCGACTATATCCCTTGTAAAAAATCTATAATTTATATAAAATATAAAAGATAAAACAATAAGAAAGAGAAAACATTTCTTTCTTATGTAAATTTTAAGAGAAAGTAGTTTAATTATTACATTTTTATATTATATGGCCGGAGGGATTCGAACCCTCAGGGAATAAGACCTAAACATACCGCGTTTACCAATTTCGCCACGACCATAAAAAAAAAAAAACAATTTTCTTTTTTATTATTAATGAACATTTATATTATCTTATAAATTCATATATTCATCATCCTCTGATAATTTAGGTCGGTCAAATTGACTCATATCACTTACCTTTTATAGGAGGGGTAAGCTAATCTTGAAATCTTATCCCTCCTTTCATATTATAACAATTACAAACTAACATAGCATCTTTAGCTTAATGGTAAAGTAACGGTTTTCGGCACCGTGAGATATGGGTTCAAATCCTATAAGATGTTCTCAATAAATAAGATATATAAAAAAATTATTTGAACTAAGTATAATTTTCATACGATTAAAATTGTCCAGAAAAGGAATTGAACCTATATATCGGCTCCTTCAAGGCCACGCTTTACCGTTAAGCTATCTAGACAGAAACAAATTGAATTCACTATTAATACATTATATAAATATATTACAAATATTTTTAAATTCAATTTTTCTTATTTATAACTCCTACAATGCCTATCATAAAAACAACAAAGACATATATTTATTTATAATAATACCGTATTCCTAACTATTATATTCTCATCATAAGTGGAGATTATGGAACTCGAATCCATACAGCTGAGATGCAAACTCAATATTCTAACCAATTAAATTAAATCCCCTAAGTAATAATACTTTATGTATATTCTTACCTTTCATTATAATACAACAAAAAATCACATTATTAAACTTATTGTTATATAAAGGTATAAATGATCATTTTTTTTTATTAAGAATAATTTTATGATCCACCCTTCTATATAGAAGGGTGGATTAATTTTTCCTATGTCCTAGTTCCATAAGACAAAAACAAATTTATTTTAAAAATAAAAAAGTTATAAATGTAAAAACATATATTTCGGATGGAGCGAGATTCGAACTCGCGGCACTTATCATGCTTAATATTTCAAATATCACGCCTTAAACCAGACTCGGCCATCGCATCCTAGTTTCCCACCCCGTCCCAACGGGACGGGGTAGGAATCAAGATTTTAATAATTAAAAATATAGTATATTTTTATAACACCCTTCTCATCTTCGTTTTATATGACGAAGAAAGATATAAGTAAATTATTATTCTATATTTCCCTTCGCGTTGCAAAGCAACGCGGAAGGGGTAGCTGAGAAAGGTAGTGGATTTTATTACAAATAATATAATAAACCAGGAGAGAAAAGATTTGAACTTTCGATGCAGAGTTTGAAGCCCTGTGTTTTGCCAATTAAACTACACTCCTACAGCTACAGAAAAGGATTTCTTGATTTTTAATCTGGAAATAAAACTATAAATTTATAAATAATCCAATTTTTTGTAGTAATGGAAAGATGGATTATTCATAAATTTATAATGATATACATCATCTGTCCTATCTACCAATGGAACTTAAATAATAAATATAATAAAAAGAAGTTAATACTTTTTATATCATATATGATTTAATGAATTTCTTGTGTATCGTCATATAACCTATTAATTTATTTCCTACCCTCCCCTCCGCATTACTCTTATCTCTTATAACGCAAAGGGGTAGAGTTATATAATATTAAGAAAAAAGGGTAAAGTTGCAGACTGGTCCTGCATTTGGATTGCAAATCTAAAATATAGGGTTCGAATCCCTCTTTACCCTTATTTATATTAAAAATAAAGTTTAAATTAATTACTCAGAAATATATTAATTTATATCTATAGACTAACTTTATTTTCCACGTATATAATCACAGATCTTCTTGTTATTAAACCTCAATTGATCAACTTAACAACTATCTTTCCCCCCCCCCCATTCCTAGGAAGCGGGGTAGGGATATTAACCACTGCAAAGTATTGCTTCGCAAGCGAAGTTTCAAAAGTTTAATATAAATATATTTATCTTCTTTTGTATTATGTCTTAGTCTTTTTAGTTTAATGGTAAAACGAGACATTTCTAATGTTTTAATTTAGGTTCGAATCCTAGAATAGACGATTATAAAAAGAAAAACAAAAAGAAAGACTATAAAAAATAATATTATTTTTTTTTTTTCGATCCAATCTAACAGAACGGAAAATGTTATTTAATTGATTTTTTTTTACGTATATAATAGATGTAAAAAATTATATAGAATGTAAGAGTAGAAACATTCTTTAATTAAATTACGCCTAAATATTTTGAATATATATTCAAAATTTAATTAATTATATATTTCCTCAATGAAAGAATTATTTATAATTAATATATTTATTTATTACTTACTAGAGTTATACCACCCCGTCCCTTTGGGACGGGTGATGTATCAATACTTTCCCCACGTTGCAATGCAACGCGGGGAAAAGATTGTAAAACCCCTAAATATAATTTTTAATTCGATAGATTTATTTAAATAGTTATAGTGAATAGAGAATTAAAAAATATATCCAATGTAAATACTATATTTTTACTTATTGGCTACACCCCTTATTAAGAAGTTATATAGGATTATATATAGTATATATGAAAATTGAATAATAATAAAAGATTATTATGAATTCATTTTATTAGCTAATGTATATCTTCCTAAATAAATAGAAAGTAAGTTAGGTAATATATATTTTGAAAATAATGATAATAATAATGCTAAAGCGAAAAACACCAATGTTATTTGATGTGTAAAAAAAAATGGAACTAACTGTGGCATAATGCTTTGTAAAATAAAAACATAAATCTCATATTAATAATTTTAGTATTAAATTTTATTATATATAATTATAATATTTTAATAATAAATTATTAGAACAGATTTATTTTTCGTATTTAAATATTATTTCATTAATTAAAATCTTACTTATATAAATTAATGAGAAAACAAACTATGTTTTCCTTTAGAAATTATTTAAATATATCAATAACCCGTTATTTAAGTTTCCCCCCGTTGCAATCACGATAGGGTTGGGGATGGGTTGGTAAAGTAGTAATAAAATACAAATTAATAAATAAAAAATGCTTAAATTAGGTATAATTATTATCATAATATATGTCAGTAAAATAAACACAAAGATAAAACCCAATAAATTTATATCAGAATAAATGGAATAAATTCAATGCAGTATGGTACGGTATTAATTATTTATGTAACAAAATTATATCCTTTTTTTTCACCGTGATTAAATAATACAAAAGCGGGAAATATTAACAATAAACTAGATAAACCAAATTCAATTTCAGAAGTAATAAAATAAGGATAAATTCCAAGAATGATAGTTAATATAAGCAATGGTAATAATATATAAAACTCTTTTCTAAAGATATCAGGTATAGTATGAATATAAGGTGAAAGAGAACCACCTGTAACTCTATTATACATGAATATACTATAAACAGCACTAAGAATAACAGAAGTAGCTCCAATACTGGCAATAAATATATTTTGTTGATATGCACCTAATAAAGATAAGAATTCCCCTATAAAATTACCAGTAAGAGGTACCCCCATATTTCCAAATACAAATAATAAGAATAAGAAGGCAAAAAAAGGCAAAATATTAGTTAAACCTTTATAATAGTTTATAATTCTAGAACCACATCTATCATATAAAACAGCACCAACAAGTATAAATAAACCAGGTGATACAAATCCATGAGCTAACCCAAAGACAACACTTCCTACAAGTCCATAAAGAGTATCAGAGAATGTTCCTAATAAAGAAGAAGCCATATGAGCAATACTAGAATAAGCAACTAAAACTTTTAAATCAAATTGTCTAATTGTTGTAAAACTAGAATATAAGATACTAAGAGAACATAAACCAAAGAAGAAAGGTATTAAATTTAAAGTAGCAAAAGCAAAAATACCAATTAATATTCTTAAGAATGCATAAAGGGCTAATTTCAATACAATAGAAGCTAATATAATACTCCCGGATACATTAGCATCAGAGTGTGCTAATGGCAATCAAATGTGGACAGGTACTAAAGGTGTTTTTACAGAAAAAGAAACAAATAAGACAATTCAAATGATTTCCTGTAGTAATTGATAAATATTTCTATTACCATAACCATCAAAATAAGTAGTAGCTGTATCTCCACCCATTTTTACAAATGAAACTAACATAAATAGAGATCCAAATAAAGTATATAAAAATAAATAATAACCAGCTCTAAATTTTTGTGATGCACCATATAAACCAATTAATATAAATAATAAAGGTAATGTACTTTCAAAAAATACATAAAACATTATTAGATCTATAACTAAAAAAACTACAATTAAAAATAATTCTAATAATATAATTAATATAACATAATATTCATCTAATGAATCTATTGTTGTTCAATTACTTAAATAAACTATAGGCATTACAAAGCCTACTAATAATACAAAAGGTAAAGATACACCATCTAAACCTAATGTTATATTTAAATTTCAACTCTCATTTTTTGATTCTGTCTCAGTTAATAATTGATAGTTTATTGTAGTACGACTATATTTTAATCAAAATAATACTATTAATAAATATAATACTAATGATAATATTAACCCAATCTTTTTAAAAACTTGTGTAATATACTCCTTTTTTAATTTTCCTTCCTTTTCTTTTTTTCAATCTGTGTTTTCTAATCAAAAACTCGTATTAAATAAAGAAGGAAATAAATTAGATGTAACTTTTACTATCTGAGAGTAATATCTACGTAATACATAAGGCAATATATATTTATTCTCTTCTAGTAGTGTAATATGTTTCAAACTATTTGTTTCTATTAATCTAAAATTAAATTTATTATTACTTGATATAAATAATATTATACCTGTAAATAATATAGGGATAATAATTAAAGATGTTAAATTAATCATATTTATTAGTTTCGTAGAAAAATTTAAATTAGCACGCTCTAAGCTGCTTACATAGCAGTAATTTGTTATATATATATATTATTACTATATACAACTAAATGGATTATTATAATAGATACAACTTAATGGGTTATTATAATATAAAGTTTATTTTGAAAATTACCACACTAACTACAACCAGCCAAATTGTTCCATTAATTAAATTAATAAGTAAAAAAGAACTTTTCATGTTTTTCTTACTTATTAGTATTATAATAAATAATAATATTATTAATATATAATATTTATTATAATACAGCTATTTCTTTATCCACGTTGCATTGCAACGTGGATATAATTTTTGTTCCCACCCCGTCCCTTTGGGACGGGGTGGGAAAATTAAGTAGAAGATATTCATATTAATAATAAGAATAATAATCCAGAAAACATAACAAAACCATATCGTGCTATGGAACCTGAATCAAATGAAGCAAAATAATTACTTATTTTATATAAACCAGCTACAGCTCCTCTAGGTCCTATTAATTCTAGTGCACCTCTATCAATAAATGTATTAGTAACATAACCTAAATAAAGAGCACTTTTTACAATACATCTGTTATAGATTAATTCAAATCAATATCTTTGATTAAAAAACCTATAAATATTTTGACCGTATTGTGACTTATAAAAATTTAATAATAATAAAGGTCTCTTTTCAAATAGGTATAATGCAACTATAGCCAATAATGTACTTAATATTAAAGGTAGTAATTTATTAAAAGATGGAACTCCAAATTCAGTATCAGTTAAAACTATATAATTAGGGTGAATAAATATACTATTACCTAAACCTTGAGTACCTAACCCAACGAAGAAATCTTTTGCTATATTTCCTAAATATACACTAAGTATTCCTAATATTATTAAAGGAATACTCATAACTAAAGGTGACTCATGAGCTTTTTCATAGTTACCTTTAGGTGCATTAGCATATGTTAAAAATGTTAAATAAATTAATTTAACAGAATATAACATTGTAAAACAAGCAGCTATAACTGCTAATAAATAAACTAAATAACCTAAAGATGAATATGACCCATATGCCAATTCAATAATTAAATCTTTAGAATAATAACCAGATAATCAAGGTAATGCTGCTAAACTTAAAGAGGCAATTAATATTACAACATATGTTAATGGTAATAATTTTACTAATCCTCCAAACCGTCTAAAATCTTGTTGATCACCCATTGCATGTAATACAGAACCAGCAGATAAGAATAAACCTGCTTTATACATAGCATGTAATACTAAATGCATCAAAGCAGCATTAAATTGACTTAATCCAACTGCTATTACCATCATCCCAAGTTGCTAATTATATTATTATATAATTTGGACCATTTCTTTATTAATCATTATATTTTTCTCATTTATCTTTAAATAAAATTCATTTATTTAATTTTTCTATATCTTTATTATTTTTACTAACACGAACTAAATAAAATTCTTTTATTAATTTAAGTCTACTAGATTTTTTAGTTCTTAAAGGATATTTATTAAAATAATTATCTATTAAATTATATAATTCATTCTTTCTATATACTATATATTTAAATGCTTCTAGTTTACTAAGAATATCAATTCTACCCCCATATAAACGAATAAGTGGTTCCAACAAATATTTATTTTTTTGAGATGCACTTATAAACACTTGCCCGCTTGCCTCATTCATATATACTGAACCATCACTATCAATAAAACCACTTAATCATCCATTATTGAAAGTTAAAGGTTTAGGGTATAAAAGTTCTATTCCATATTTTAAACACAATTTATTCATTTGTAACATTCTAGTCGGATTTCTAATTAAACCATTCACACCATTTATTAAAACAATTAAACCCTTTTTATGACTTAATTGATATTTTAAAGCATTAGCATTAGCAATAGTATAAATAGAACCTCCTAATTTATGTTTAATTTCATATAGTGCACTTTTATCTCTTATATCCATAGTTATAATTAAACGAGCAGTACCTCCTTTAGACAAATTAAAATAACCATCTCCATCAATAACTCCAGCTAATCACTCAAAAAAAGAATCTGGCTTATTCTTAGATTTAAGTGGATTATCTTCAAGAGATAAATAACCTGAAATATTGTTAACTAAATATGATAAACAATTCCTATTATTATTGAATCTAATAATGGTATTTTCATAGAATAAACTATTATCTAAAATACTTTTTATATATAGATTATATATATATTTTATTTCATTATAAACATATCAATAAGTATTAAAAATAGAAAATTTAATACTGCAAAATATAATATAAACAAAAGAATATAAATAGCTAATTTCTAATTTTAATAAATAAATGACTAATAACAGACGTATGGCCTCTGAGATTCCTACTAACTTGCTTATAATAATAATTTTTCACCTTTCTGACATAAATTTATAACTTAATATAAACCAGTACTGCCGCATCGCGGAAGATGAATTAAAAAAATTATTACTAATATAATTATATATACTATAAATATGAGCTTTGGTTATCTGCGAATTAATTATTATTTTTTTAATAACGCCAACGCAAATGGTCTGTTGCCTGAATATAATATTTATATTATATTCTCGAGCCAATTGACTCATGGTAGAATAAGCAATTACTTTTTTTATATCATTTTGAAATAAACCAACAGAAGCCGCAAAAAATGCAGTTACTGCACCTGTTATAAGAATTAGACTTAATGCTAATTCAGATTGTTCTATTAAAGGAGAACATCTTATTAAAAGATATACACCCGCTGTTACCATAGTGGCCTTTAAATTAATGGTAATTAATTATAAATAGAATAAACTTATTCTTTATTTCTCCGGAAGCTATTCATTTTTAAAGTTAAAAGTCTAATTTTTTCAACATCTTCTATTACTCATCGTTTATTATTCCCTTTTTTATTAAAAATTTCCACTATTTGACAAAAATGATCAAAATCTATTTTTTTACTTGTATATAATTTATACTTTTTAAAAAATGGAATGATAATTTCATTTAACTCGGATAAAGAAAAAACAGCTAAATCCCGCATTCCTGTTTTAGATTTTATTATCACTCCACACCCTAAGTATTCAGAAATATGTATTAATAATAATTCATCTACTTTGTCTTGACTAATTCTAAAACTACATCCATAATTCTTGTATTTCCCACCTCTTTGATAAACACCAAAAGTACCATCTGCCGCTACAAATCCAGCTATTCAATATGGAGATATTTTATCTGGTAAAGAATAAGGCATATCTATAAAATTAAACGGCACAATGTCTTTATAAACATCAAAAACTTTAGCCTTAAGACCTTTTTTAAAGGAGGCTTTATATTTTAAAATTTCTATAAATAGGTCTTTATTCATTTTTTTGTTTATTTTTATCAAATTAATACAAATCCTTAAAAGAAAAAAACTTTTGAATTTATTAATTGAAAGTAAAGGATATTTATTAAAATGCGGAATAATAAAAGCATCTATTTCTTTCAAACTTTCAACTTTATATGAAAAATATAATCCTACCTTTTTAATAGATCCTATATTATTAAAGAATTTCTTTATTTTATATAATATAAATAAATCTGATTCATGAACAGTAATTTGAAATATAGGACGAATTGTATATCCTATGGACTTACTTTTATCTGAGTAAATATTTAACATAAACGCACCTTCCCCATCTATATAACCTGTTACTCAATTAGGATTTAAATTATCTTCCTCTTTATCTGATTTATTTAGTAATTCATACTCTTCTCCTACAATCTTATGGTCTGTCATATCACAGCATAAATTATTGTAATCTACTTTTTTATTTATAACATAGGAATCTAATTTTACATAAAATAAAAACTTGTTAAACATCTTGTTTATAATTTTGGACTTTATCTTTATATCTTTTGATAATATTAAATATATTATACGTAAAGTCTCTAAGGGATATAAAACCCTGCTTACTATCTTATATATCTTTAATTTTCTGAAGTTCATAATAAACTTAATACGAAAATAAAAAAACCATAAGCATATTGTATAAATTAAGATAAGATTATCTTGCCACCAAACTCGAGCATGAATTAACGCACTAACAGGTGTTGGCAATTAAATAAAAATTAAATATTAAAGTATATTTAAGTTTTATACGGACTCTTTCATAATTATTTTATAATAAGATAAATTTTTCACATAGAGTCTCTGAAGATCCAATTATTAAAATTATAATAATAGTTTCCTGCTGATATATTTTTTACTATTATATAGAGATATCATGGTGAAAAGAATGTAATAAACATTCTTTTCAGATAGTATAAAACAATCCCAGCAAATATTGAAATTTTAGGAGGGGCCGTATTTTATCTTAATTTTTCTTTCCTATCATTATTTTATACCTAATTAATACAACATTTCAGGTATAAAATGTTGAATGATTAATTTTTTTAGTTTTTCCAAACTATCTGGCTCTATTCTGATTCTCCATACTATATTTCCATTTGGGTTATGTCTTATTCTTTTATTTGATACTAAACCAAATTTTTTATATAAAACTTCTATTAATTTATTTACTTCTTTTAAAGAAAAATTATCTGTACAAATTTGTACAGTATTATATGTAAAATAACCATCTCCCATTATTCAATGAGCTATACTAATAGGAGTTAACAATTTTTCTATATTTTGAGGTAAAATTTTTTTCTTTTTACCATTTATCTTTGTGTATCAAAGATTATGTATTTTTGATAGAAAAGGCAATTGTCTACTACTAAACCAATATTGTGTTGGTTTTATATTAGTCTTTTTTAAATTAGGTCAAGGTGTAGGTTCATGTTTTGTACATATAGAAGCTAAAGCTTCAAATTTTAAATAATTTAAGTATGGTAAATTTTTAGCTGAAAATGTAAATTGTAGTCTACCATCAGCATGCGGAGTATGTTCAGGGTTATATTTTATATGCCCATCACCTAATAATTCCCCAGTTATTATTTCAAAAATTTTTTGTGGAATTTCTCACTTAGAAAATTCGTCACTAGATAAAATAGTAGTACTAAATATTCATTTATATTTATATACTTTATCCGAATTTAAATAAATTATGACAGTACCTCGATTAATACCTAAAAATTTGGCACAATCTGTTTTAGTATAAAATGGAGAACCTTTCACTAAAGATTTATCAATTATATTATAAACTCAAATAGTAGGTCTGTTAGATCCTTTTTGTTCATTATTTTTTTTTGTTTATAATTATAATTCTTATCGGAAACAGAAGTATTATTAATCATAGTCCTAGAAATGAGAAAAATTAAATATTTTTCTATACTTGATATAACGTAAAAATCCCCCTCCATCGCAAGAGGCAATCAAATGTGAAGCAAAATATAGAATATATTTAAAACATATTCTAAGCAGACTATATCTTTATATAATATACATTATATACTTTGAGTGTAGTCTTTGGGGATATTCATATAAATAAATTAAATTAAAAATCACTTTTCGGTAATTTTCTTAATGTATTAATAAGACTAGCCTTTATCTTAACAAACTTTATATCTTCCTCATTAAGTTTTTTTATAGACTTTCTATAATTATATATTTCTACTCATTTATCAAAAGACTTAGCTTTAATAGTCCGTAATTTATTTTTATTTAAATAATTGATTACTATACTTAATTTTAAATAGTTAACAATTATTCGATCATTTTTGTTTAATTTCCCTTTTTCAGGATAACCCCCTAATAAGCCACTTAAATACGAAAACTCTTCCTCTGCTTCATTTTGTGATATAACTATACGCTGTATAATTTTATTTCTTGAAACTGTAACAAGAAAAGAACCTTCAGCATCTATAAAACCAGCTATTCAACTATCACTAAGCGTAGGCTGAAAATTAAAATCCTTAATCAATATATTACAATTATATTTTTTATTATAAGCAAAAACTCAATTTTTAAATTGTTTTTGTTTTTTCTTCAAATATAATTTACCATTAAATATTTCTATAATATTTAATATATCTTTCTTCGCCTTAACCATAAAATAAGCAGAATTACTCTTGCTATGAGAATATACAACTCCCATATTAAGTTCTCCTTGAATTTCATATAACAAACTTAGATCTGCTATATGTAAATGAATAGAAAAAATTATTTTATTGTTTGTAACATAGAATGAACCATCACCTTCTGAAAAACCAATAAATCAATCTAAAAAGTCTTTATCCCAAAAATTCAATATGAATTTATTTAATTTAATATAATTATCCTGCTGATTAATATCTCCGTTATTAATATAAGACTTCAAAGTTTTTTCAGCAAATACCAAAGTAACAAAAAGTTTATTTATACTTGAACTTTTTAAGGCCTTCTGACCTAATTGAGCAGATTTAGCTGCTGCTCCTAATAATAATAAAATAGATATAAATGTAATTACATTTATATTAATATAAGGAGCTAAAGAAAAAATTGTTGCATAATCTAATGTACCAAATGTAAAAAATAATGCAAAAAAACCAATAGTTAAAAAGAAATCACCAACTCTATTTGTAAACATTGCATTTTCTGCACTTTTTACAGCCGCTACTCTAGTATATCAAAAATGTACTAATAAATATGAACAAACCCCTACACCTTCTCACAGTATTTTCTTGTTCATATAAAATAATTATAGACAAATATTTACTATTCAGAATTATTTATATAAATAATTATTCTATTTTTTATAACATATTTTCAATCATATAGGGCCTAACTATGTTTTTTAAAGGAACTTCTTGCCTAATAGGTATAAAAATAACTCATTGATTTTTCATTTTTTCTTCAAGACGAGAATTTAAATTAAATTTTATTTTCAGGGTGTTTCGAAGTAATATTACATCTTCCTTAATAAAAGCTCTTGTATGAAGTACCATTTGATTATGTTTAGATTTTCCTCCGTCATCCATTATTCAATAAGCTAAACCTCTAGCTGTTAAAAGCTCTTGAATATTTTTAGGTACAATTTTTTTCTTATTAATAAAAAATAAATTATGGTACTCATTTAAACATTCAAAAACTGAAGTTTTAAAAGCAATACTTTTATACACTTTCCCTGTTCTTATATCTGGTTTTCTTCGAATCATCTTAGGATAATTGAGAACCATTGGTTTATATAATTCAAAAAGACTGAATAAATAATCTTCCTTTTCAGGATAACTTTGTTCATTCTTATAAGAACGTATTATAATTAGGACTACTTCGTTCAAGAAAACCATCCCATAACATTATACCTACTAACGCTTCTTTTTGTTCTAAAATTAATTTATATCTTTCTTTGTATTCTTTTAAAAACATTTTCTTTAGCACTCCTTTTTTCGTTAATATAGAGTAGAATAATTTATCCTTTATACTATTATAAAATTCTTCTGTTTCTTTATTACTAAAATAAAATAAAAATTCTCTAATAAAAATGAGGAATAAATATAAACTATATATTAGCTAATTTTCATTGTTATATAAACAAGAAAGGACTATCTCTTTATCTATCAGTGAAATCGCTGATAAATATGTAACATTTAGTCTCTAAGGATATTCTTTTCTTTTAATTTTCTATTCTATAAAAATATCCTGCTGATTATTCTAATATATTATTAAAGTTATATAGTTTAAGAAGTCCCAGCATATTGTTACATTGTATTTTTATATATTATATTTATAATACGGCCAAGTAGTAAATAGACCAACAAACATAACTAAAAAATTGTTACCTGTAACTAAAACCAACATTAAACCTGTGAATAAAGAAATATAAGAGAAAAATCTTTGTTGATGTGGATCTTCTCCCATATATCCTACAGAATAAATATGAACTAATACAGAGACTATTAATACAGGTATTAACATACTAACAGTAAGTTCATCAAAATAAAATGATCAAGAAATATTTAAATGTTCTAAGCTTAATCAAGGGAATAATTCTACAGAAACTGGGGAATTACATAATATTACTTCATAAAAAGCAACAAATGACAATAAAGTCGTTAATGCTAAACATATAATATTTAAAACTCATACACCTTTAACACCTAATGATCGCCCAAACAATCCACTAAGTATAGCAGCTAAAAAAGGTAAAAATATTATAGTTATATACATTTATATAACTAATAAAATACAATAAATTGTAAATAAATCCACTTAATATAATTAATAATAAATAATTTATTTGTACTTATTAAACATAAGAAAAAGAATTGAAAAATAAGAACAATATTTTCCCCGTGTATTGCAACGCGAGGTAAACATAATTATAAATAATAATATTTAAATAAGAATTATAATATTTCAATAAAAGATTTCTTTTTATTGAATATTAACTTTACCTATGAAAGTTAACCATATTTGCCAAACAGGACTGATCCCTTTTTCTTTTTATACAAATATTCATTTCCTATTGTATTGCAACACAAAACGGGTAGACAGTTAATCATAATCAACAGTATAAATATTGCTTTCGCATATAATACAATAAATTTATATAATACTAATTTATCCTTATGTTGTATTTTTACATGATACGATTCAAATATCCACCCAACCCAGGGGTGGATATTTGGATCTATAAATTTATATAAAATTTAAGTGTTTATAATTTTCTAATTTTAAAATAAGCTATCATGATAGCTAATCCTATAGCAGATTCCGCACCAGCTACTGCTATAATATAAAGACCAAAAATTTCTGCTAATATATCATTATATTGTCAAGAAAATATTAAAGTCATTAATGAAACAGCTAGTAAAACAATCTCAATCGATATAATCATTAATATTAAATTATTTCGATTAAATATAAAACCTATAGTACCTAGACCAAATAATATTAAAGCTAAATCCATAAAATAAATAATGTATCCCTTTTACTTCTCATCCCATACTGAGGAAAATTAATATCATTTAACTACTCCCCCCACCCTCCATATTTTGGAGGGTGGGGAGACTTGATTTCCCCCGCGTTGCGTTCGCGTTTCACGTGGGGGAAAACTATAATAAGATTGCAAGTAAATAAATACCATTTAAATATAATATGCATTGCAAAACTTTATACTCACAATGTATTAACCTATAATATTATTATTAATAAATATAATTTATTTTTTATATTTATTTATTAAGTTGAATAAAGTAATAAGAATGCCATCATTAAACAGAATAATCCTGTAGCTTCTGCTAAAGCGAAACCAAGGATGGCATAAGCAAATAACTGAGGTCGTAAAGAAGGATTTCTAGCTGTAGCTTCTATTAAGCTACCAAATACTAATCCAATCCCAACTCCAGCTCCTGCTAAACCTATTGTTGCTAATCCTGATCCTATAATTTTTGCTGCTTGTGTTATCATATAATAAATATAATTCTTGATCTATTTTAGAAGGTTATAACGACACTTATTACTTATCCAAGTTCAAATTACTTTCCTTCTTTATCCTTTATTTCTAACCAAAATCCATCCATAGGAAAGAGTGTGGAAACGAGAGACGGATATATTAATTAAGAAAAAAAAAACCATATATAAAAGGTAGAGATAATAATAAAAGTAAGAAATGAATGGTTAAGTACTTATGGTAAACTCAAACAAAGTGTAAAAAATGATGATATTAGGATAAAATAACTGATAAAAACAAAGGGAAACTACGCCACAAACAGATGCTCCATCTATAAAGTTTAACCCTTTTAAATCTACGACTAAAATTTAAGTTTCAAATTAAATTTTTGTTTTAAATTTTAAAGGAGTCATTCTTTTATTTTTACAGTATAAATAGTAATTATAAAGACCGAACATAAAACTAAGCTATACTATTTTTATACCCGCATAGTATTGCTACGCGGGGAAACTTTCATATCCCACCCCGACCCGAAGGGTCGGGGTGGGAAAGTATATTTAGTGATTTCCTTGACCTCCTCAGAAATACACGGCACCAAATAAGAAAAGTCAAACTACATCTACAAAATGTCAATATAAAATTCCAGATTCTACTCCAACATGATGAGAATTTGTAACTTGGTAAGCAAATATTCTCACTGCTGCCACAAGTAAGAATAGTGTTCCTACTATAACATGTAACCCGTGAAAGCCAGTTCCCATAAAAAATGTAGAACCAAAAACACTATCTGTAATAGTGAAAGATACTCCAAAATATTCTAAAACTTGCAACAGTGTAAAAAAAATAGCCATGTATATAGTTGCTACTGATCCATTATTTGCTCAATCTATTAATCGATCCACTAATGAATGATGAGTAACAGTAATTGCAGAACCTGAAGATAATAATAATGTTGTATTTGCAGTAGGTACTTCTGAAGCATTTACTGGTTCTATTCCTTTAGGAGGTCACTCTGATCCTATTTCAATAGCTGGAGCTAATGATGAATGAAAATAAGCTCAGAATATACTTAAAAAGAAAAATACTTCACTTACAATAAATAAAACTACACCTAATGAAATACCTTTTTGCACTTTATCTGTATGTGCACCCAAGAAAGTAGCTTCAGTAATTATATCTTTAAATCAAAGAGACATACCTCAATTTAATAATATAAAAGAACATATTAATAAAAAATCACCCATAGGATATCCATGAAAAGATAAAACAGCAGATATTGTTAATGATAACAATACTCCTGATAATGCTATAGGTCAAGGGGATTGATCAACTATATGGTAAGGATGTGCTGGTAGTGGCACTTTACTATTATTTACCATTTCCTTTATTAATAAATAATTAAATCTATTTTTTAATAGTGTTATATTATTTATAGTATTATGAACCATAAAAATACTGTTTTGGATAATTCTTAACATTTTTTTACTTACTATCATTTAATTATAATTTTGTATACAAAATTATAATTTTTACCACATGTGTTATATGATTTTGAACTTTATTCAATAGACCTTTTATAAACTATCTTTACAACAATAAATAATCGTATCCCTGAATTAACCATTAATAAATTATTATAAAACATAAAAAATAAAAATATTATTCTTGTTTTTTTTTTATTCTATATTATCTTTCCCCCGCGTTGCATTGCTACGTGGGGGAAACTTGAATACCCTCCCCACCCCGAAGGGACGGGAAGGGAAACTATTATTAAAGTAATAAAATATTATGTTATACTTATTACTAATAAATTTAGAAGAGATTAAATTATATTGAGAGACATATATCTATGATAATAAAAATTTTTATTAATTTTCTCATATCTATTAAATATTCATATACCAATCTTATCCTTTTGATTCTCGATCCGTAGGATCGGGGATTAATGTTTTCCCATCTTTTCTGAAACAAGGGAAAACATTAATCAATATAAAGAACAATGAATCGATAATGGAATATCAAGAATTAGAAGCGATTATTTTTGAAAAAGTAATAAAGAATAATTTATTAAGTATCTACTAACACGATCAGGCGGCCCCATCGGATGGGTTGGATTCGAACCAACAGCCTCCTACTCCCAAAGTAGACACACTGCCATTTGTGCTGCCATCCGTCTTAAAACTTTACTTCACCCCGTCCCATTGGGACGGGGTGAAGTAAAGTTTAAATTCAGAAGACCTATGTCTATCTTACCATACTTATTTATATCACACTATAATATAGTAATCTTATTCACATTCTAACGTAAAAAAATACATCTTTTATCTACTTTTTTTTTATATTTTTAACCTAATTTAACAATTAATTAATTATTTATCTTTATTTGTTTTATAATAATATGTTAATATATTATTATATAAGGTAATTACCTATGAAGGGAGTCGAACCCATATATATAAAATAGCAAGTCTTAAGTCTGCCCCGTCTACCAATTCCAGCACATAGGTTAATTAGTTTATTTTAAATCATAAATAATATTCTTTTTAACAGAAAACATCTTATTATTAAATAAATATAAAATCAATTTTGAAATAATACTATTAATTCTTTTCAATTTTTTATTTAATTAATTATAATCTATTAGTTATACATATAATGAAAAAGATAATATTTTTTTTTATAAGTTTTATTGATTCAATATAGGAAACTTATAAAAACTAGATCTTCATTTAGAACTACTATCTCAAGAGAACGCCTGGGAATAAAGGTTTCCCCTCCATCATTAATAAAGGGTGAGGATCCAGACTCCCCGCGTTGCTTAGCAACGCGGGGGTGGGGGACTAGTTTCCCACCCCATCCCTGCGGGACGGGGTGGGAATCTTGATGAAAAGAAGATAGTTTATCTTCTTTTCAACTAGGGCTAAAAGGAATTGAACCCTTATCATGCCATTATGAGTGGCAAGCTTTAACCATTAAGCTATAGCCCTTTAAAATATTTTCTACCAAAATAACTTGTATTCCGTTTTTTCCCCACCCCGTTTTCGATGGGGTGGGGAAATCCACCTAAACTTAATATATTTGGAGTACATTTATAACCTTTAGGATAATAAAATAATAGAATCAAAATAGAAAACAAATAACCATAAGAATTTATTTATATTAACTTTATCCATAAAAAAATAACAGAAATAATTTAAATTATTTCTGCATTTTTTTTTTTTAAGAATATATAATATACTTAAATTAGAAATTAAAAATAAATAAACGAAAATTAAAGAATTATACAATTATATATCTACCAATTAAAAATTATATATAAATAATTTTTAATAAATTGTCTACTGAGGGACTCGAACCCCCATAGCCTGATTACAAAACAGGGACTTTACCAATTAAGCGAAATAGACAAAATTTTTTATAACTATAACACTCATTCTTAATTTTTAGTTCGTTGTAATGCAACGCGGGAAATATATAGCCTTAACGGGTTTCGAACCCGTATAACAGCATTGAAGGCGCTGTGTCTTAACCATTAGACGATAAGGCCACGTAAAGTGAATTAATAGATAATAATTAAAAAGATTAATTTATTCAATGTTCAATTAATCATTCAAAGATATTTATCTTTGAATGATTATTTATATTTATAAAAAAAACAAAAAGAAATGAAATAGGTTACCATAATAAATTATCGGTAAAAGGAATTGAACCTTTAGCTACTGTATATGAGACAACCGTTTTAACCACTTAAACTATACCGATAGGGGAGAATTAATATATAGTAAAAAAAAAAATAAAAGATATTATCTTTTATTTATAAAAAATAAACTTAAATATAATTAATGTTTAATAAATTATACTATCTTCCTCCCGCGTTGCAAAGCAACGCGGGCAAAAATAGGATTTCCCCTCTCGTCTCTACTTCCCACCCTCCATTTAATGGAGGGTGGAATGATAAGTGGAATAGTAGGTAGAATGGAGGGTGAAAAGGAGGGTGGAAAACTTTTAGTCAGAGTGGGGAAACTAAGAGTTTTTTTCTTTAAAATTTATGTTAGAAGGAGTTCAAGAAGTACCAATTAAACTTAAAACATTTTCAATAATACCTAATACAGGTAATATAATTAAAAAGTGAGAGAAATAATAAGCTGTAGCAAATTGACCAGCAATAACAAAAGGTGCTTCTACATGACAACTACCTAATCACATTAAAACTAAGAAATTTAATCCAAATAATCAGAAAGCAATAGTGTATAATGGTTTATAACTACTACCTTTAATATTACTAGTATCTGTGAACGGTAACACTAATAATATTAAAATAGCAACGAACATACTTATTACACCTAGTAATTTATTAGGAATAGATCTTAAAATTGCATAGAATGGAAGAAGATATCACTCCGGAACAATCGAAGCAGGAGTTTGCATTGAATTAGCTTCTATGTAATTGTCACTGTGCATTGGACTTTATCATCATATAAGCTATAAGCATACCAGAAATATTATTTCTGGTATGCTTATATTATCCATTGATTCATTAAAAGTGTATACAACGAATCGATGAATAAAAAATGTAAAATGTTTAAATAATTCTATTATTTCATTTTTTTATGAATTTAAGTCAACTTTTATGTATCCCACTATCAATATGTGCGGAAAAAGCTTTAAGAGCCACTAATTCATAATATTCATTAATTAAAAAAAGCCTATTAGCTTTTACACTTTTACAAGGGAAAGACAAGAATTCATTATAAAAGTTTAAATGTTCCGCTTTTGAATTTATTTCTCAAATAAATCCTCCTGATCCACTTTTATCAAAATAAATATGTCCTCCAAATCTTATTTTAAATGGTAAAAGATTTTGATAGTGTTTATTGCCAACAGATATGGTAAGTTGATTTCTATAATGAATCTGGTTTTTAAAATGAGGATAAAAATTTACTGTACCATCTGCATCAAAGAAACCCATAAATCAAGGTAAAGGAATAATATCAAAATTCGGTAGTTTAATAGGTATATTTAAAATATCACATACACGTGCAAATTGGGGAATTCGAACAGAATTATAAATAAAACCATTAACTCGTTCAGCCAGAGAAATCATTAATACTTTATTCTGAAATCTAATTCTTATTGCTTTAACACCAGATCGTACTTTTACAGAACCTCCTATTTTATTTTGAATAATTCTAAGTAATTTCTCATCTTCCAGAGCTACAGTAATTTCACAACTAATATATCCTTTTTGACTCACTAAAAAACAACCATCTCCATCAATCAAACCAGCTAATCACTGATTGAATTTAATTTCATTATCATTATTATTTTTAATTAAAGAAAACATTTTTCTTTTTTGTACGCGTAAAGTCTCTGAGGTATCTACTCAATAATAAATCAAAGATTTTTGATAATCATCTTTGGTTACCGGCTGATTATATCCTCTATAATAAGATTTGACTATATAGGTATTCAAATTATTCAAAGATAATATCTTTGAATAAAAACTATTTTTAATGATTATAATTGCAAATAATATTGAATAACTTATAAATATAGTTTTATTATAGATTATTTGTTTTAAATACTCAAAACAAACAGAATACTTCCAGCATACAGCGTATTTCATAAAACCACCTCCGATTCATTGAACTGGAGAAAGTAAAAAGGGCCACAGTTGACCTAATTTATCAGGTGCATAAAGTACTATTATAGTAAATATAAGGAAAAATAAATAAACAGTTACTAAATCTTTAAAACTAAAATAAGGATGAAAAGATGTTCGATCTGCATTAGATGTAGTTCCCATAGGATTTGAAGAACCACTTATATGTAAATATAACAGGTGTCCTGCTACCAATGCAGCCAAGACAAAAGGTAATGTGAAGTGAAGTGAGAAAAATCTGTTAATTGTAGCTGAGCTTACAGAAAAACCCCCTCATACAACACTATATTTTAAATAATACATTTAATATTATTGTCACTACCTCGCGGTAATGGTTAGATTAAGTTATCAAGCTAATATATATTAAAATTAGTTTATATTAGCTTGTAGGGCGCTCGTGTCGAGATTATTGTTGATATTACTCACTCGTTAATCGTTGAACGTTTTTAATTCATTTACTCCCCCCTTACCAGTATATTACAATGCAGGGAAACCCGTCAAAGTTAGGTGGAAAAATTGTAGAAGTAATATATCAAATTAAACTTCGCTGCAAATGTTCTTTACTCTATTTTCCTTTGTAGCAAATTGCTACGCGGGAAACTATAAAAGAAGAGATTTCTTTGCAATTCACCCTATTTACCACTAAAACATCACTGTTTTAAGGAGCCTGATAAAAATTATGCAAAAAGAATATAAAAAATAGACAGAAAAAAAGGAATTACTCAGGGAAAATTATACCGGTATAACGCTTAGAACTTTTTAAGTATATTATTCATTTTTGATAACTTATTAGTTTAAGTCCTAATAAAGGATGATTTCCTGAAAACGAAAAGAAGTTTATTACTTGTTGAAGATCTTCTTTTTTAGACATCGACAATTGACAATATTTACCCTCATTTATGGTTATTTCCCTATTAGTTTTAAACTTAATTTTCAAAGCCTGAAACAGTATATAATTAAACCGTTGTTTCAATTGAAAGCATGCCTCATTATTCTTCTTTACCAAAAATGAACCTTCCGCAATAGTAAAACCTACAATTCAATTATTAAAAAAAGCTAAATTTAATATATCTTCACTTTTTTCAAAATTTAAATTATTAGAAATAATTACTTTTGGAATATCAGAATATAACTTTATATCATTGTGCATAATATATATTGCTTTATTATATTGTTCTTGTCGTACTACGGTTAGGAAAAATAGATTATGGTAATTCAATAAAGGGAAAAAAATATCCTGCAAATCTGTTTTATTGATAACTAATTTACATGTTTTTTTAGTACCTTTTTTCGGATAAGTCTTTATAATCCCTAATTTTAAAACTGATTGTATATACTCTAACAACGATAAATCTTTTATATCAAGAGATATAACTAGACATATTTTTATATATTTTTGTTTAGCTTTAATTACACAAATATAGCCGTCTCCATCAATAAATCCGACTAACATAGCTATAAAGGAATAAGGTATATCTAAAAATTCCTTTTTATCTATTACTAATTTACGTCCTTTTTTTAATGCGTGTGGACTAATAATTCCTATAGTATCCAATAAATTTAAATATATAAAAGATAAATGGATAATTGAAACTATTTCCTTTTTTACTTTTTTTTTTGACTCAACTAAGGATTTTCCTATTCATGGAATAGCACTTAAAAGGTTAGTAATTACTGTTGCACCCCATAACGACATCTGGCCATATGGTAGAACGTAACCTAAGAAAGCTGTCATAGTAATAATTATTACTATCGATTGTACATTAAGCATCATTTCAGACACCCACTAGTGACCCAATCAGTCGCGATTGTGTATTCAACCGACGGTCTTAACTATAACATATTAATCTTTAACCGTTTTCACTAGTATTACTTAAGGATAATAGTTTTCGAAATTCCGAAAACTATTATCCTTATATACTTGTATTAAATATACTATTACATAGATTGAAATTAATCTATATAGATTAATTTCAATAAAAAATATACTTTTTAATACAAATTGCGTACATATACTTTGTAATAGAATTATGTTATTTAATACCATATTAAATGTAACCTATAAATTTATATTTCATTTCATTTATAATATAAGGATTTACAATAGATACTAAATCATGCATAGATTCTTTTCATATAGAAATTTTTCATTGATTTTTATAACCTGTTTTCACAACGGTAGTTTTTAACCCAAATTTATTGTGAAGGATTTGAGCTAAAAATACGCATTCTTCATAAGTAAATGAATTAGTTGCTATAAATATCCCCTGGTTTACTTGACGTGACCCATCTTGCATTATTCAATGAGCTAAACCCATAGGTGTAATAAAATTTTCTATTCAATGAGGGACTTTTTTAGTTTTAATCCCATTTATCTCAGAATAAAAAGAATCATAAATCCATAAAAAACTTGAAAAAGTATACAACGTAAGTCTGTAATTAAATCTATCTATAGATTTATCAAGTCTTTTATCATTTTTACTTTCGCTTTTTTTTATTAATTTAGGTATTACATAAGAAGTATAACCTCAAATATTAAATAAATTTGTTAAAGAATGAATATAAGCTGAATTAGATATACTTTGTTCTATATTAAACCGTATACTATATCCATTTTTGTTAATTAATTTATCTCCCCATCAATCTCCTAACATCCCGCAAATAAGTACTGATAATACATCTAAATTATGAGGACCTATTCTATATATCGCCTTAGTTCTTGTTTTATTAAAAGACAAATCTGAAACATAATATAGATAATTATATTTAATATGATTTATTAACATTCATATTGGCCACTTTAATTCTCTAGCCATCATTAAGAAAAATATAAGAGTTCCTATCACTCACACTCCTATTCTTGGAGATCGATAACTGCTATAATATAATCCTCTACTAATGTGTAAGTATACACATAAAAAAAAGAAAGAAGCAATATTAGCATGAACATATCGAACTAATCAACCATCATTAACATCTCTCATAATCATAAATTTAACAATAAAAAAATAGTTTTTTATTATCAAAGGACTATATCACTAAAAATTAAATTTAATTTTTACATTACAACTAGTCTCTGGGGTTTTATTTTTTAACCTGCTGATTGTATGAAAATATATTACATAGTTTCCAGCATATTATAATGTTTAACGAGCATATTAATAGTGAAGTAATATTCTTGTCTTTTTATTCTAATATATTAAATAATTCGTTTAAATATATATTTTTTTTATTAAATAACAGAAAATTCCCAGTATTAAATTTTCTATCTATTATACGAGGATGAAGATTATAAATCAAAGCACAATCTTTAATAGAATTAAATGAATTAACTCACGAACCTTTATCATTAAAAACTTTTACACCTACGTTCCTTCTGCCTTTAAGATAAACACCTTCCGATAAAAGAAATATTTTTCCATAACTATGTATTTCATAATTAAACGGTGCTTTCAATAAATTATATAATCTATTTTCTAAAGCACAAAATGGAAGCTTTAACTTATTAGTAGTTAACCTTCTTGTATTCATTCCACCATTAATTATTTCTTTTCCCTTATTAGTAAAATGTTTACCTTCGTAAGCTAAAGTATACTTTATCTCCTATTTTTATAACTTCTATTATAAATAATCCTTTTCCATCTACTAATCCTCTAAATCATTCATGAAATTCTTCTTGAGAAATCTTTTTAATATTCCTTGGTTTGTTCTCTACATAAATATTAAAAGTATTAATATTTACTACTAATTCCTTTTCAGCAATAATACTGTTACTAATAAGAAAAGAATATCCAGATAAAAATACACCTAGTATACCGTAATGCTCGACTGATGCAAATGCAAAAGCAGCTGAGCCCTGATAATGCATAGCTAATAAAATACCTGAAACTATTTGACTAACTAAACATAAACCTAATAAACTACCAAAATTTCATAAATATGAAATTGTTGATGGTTGTGGGCTATCTACTAGATAACTATTTACTAAAGTTAAAATGGGATTACTTTTTAATATTCTCATATTTTAATTAAATAAAAATAATCCTGACTGCCAGTCAAAATAATATAAAAGGCATAAATATTTTCATAGAAAATTAAAATAATTTACCCCTAGTAATTATTTAATAATTAAAAGTTTAAATATTAAACTAATATATTTTATTTCTTGGAAAAAATACAATATCATGTGATTATACTATAATTTTTCATTTATAATATAATTTCATATTTAAATGATTTTCCACATGCTCATTTATAATTATAATGTTCCCCTGTTGCAAAGCTAGTGGGGATATAGTTAATTAAATCATCATCATTCCTAACAAGTATCTTATTTTTTTATCCCTGGCCCACCCCCATATTTGAATTATTCCTGTCTTTTCCCCCTACCCCCGCGTTGCATTGCAACGCGGGAAAGTTTCCAGATTACCACACATATGTGTGGTAAAATTGAAAAAGGTACGAGGAAGATAAAAAAAAATATCTGTATTTATTACAGAATTTCGATTATTATTTTTTATTCCAATTACGTATTATCTTCAGATATATATTTAACAAGAACATCACTTTCTATATCCTGAATCTTCTCTGTACTTAACGAAATATTAAAATCAGCATATATTCCTTCTTGTAATTTCTCTAATTTATTTTTATCCTCATTAATTTTATTTTCAATATCACGTATAACAAATGAAATCTCTTTAGTAAAGACTTTCTATCCTCCTCCCAGTAGCAAAGCGCAGAGGAAATTGTATACATAAAATTTATTGATATGTAATAAAGACAATTTAAATCTAATCGGGGGGTACCAGGAATCGAACCCGGGCGGACTACACCACAAACAGTTGCTCTACCTATTAAGCTATAACCCCCTAAAACCACCCCATCCGAAGACAAAGGAGGAAAACTTTCCACCACAATTCCCCACCCTATCCTCCATTTATGAGGAAAGGATGGAATAATACGGAACGGAATGGGAATTTATTTAAAAAGAATTAACAAATATAATAACTTTTGCTATTATTATCCTGATTACTGTTCCCCTCTCTACATTATTGCATCGCAATGAAGTGAGGACTAATAATTTATTATAATAATATTATTCTTATAATTATTTGTTATAATTATATTATTCTTATCGATTGTAATGTGAAAAAAAAAATCAGTGTTTCTTT
>Ga0070730_10000225_pt1 | contig 72342 bp, 60 predicted proteins | sample Coa_R1_3_FD_66447 | JGI IMG/M metagenome (GOLD analysis project Ga0070730, IMG submission 66447) | Surface soil microbial communities from Centralia Pennsylvania, which are recovering from an underground coalmine fire - Coalmine... | ecosystem: Environmental > Terrestrial > Soil > Unclassified ... | reverse complement strand
CAGTGCAAAGTCGATGGCCACAGCATGCCCGCGAATACAGTCATGACCCGGCACGGCGTACTCTCGCTGATTCTGGATGGTCGCTCTTATCAGATCATGCAGGAGACTTCGGCCTCGGAGACGACGATCATCATTGGCCAGGAGCGCTTTAGCGCTGCATTGCGCGATCCCCGTTCACTGCGCTCCCATCGCGGCGCTGGGAGCGGGAGCAAGGGGCCGCAAAAGATAATTGCACCCATGCCGGGAAAGGTCATTCGTATTCTGGCGAGTGCCGGTGATGAAGTTCAGGCAGGTCAGGGCCTGGTGATTATTGAGGCCATGAAAATGCAAAATGAACTCAAATCACCGAGGCAGGGCAAAGTCAAAAAGATTCTTATAGAAGAGGGCGCCCTGACGGAACCGGGGCAGATAGTGGCGGAAATCGAATAAAAACGGCCCCTTTTTAGGGGCCAATCCTGTGCGGTGGAAGGTTGTGATCGCTGACGTTTACTTCTGCCCCACGTTCTTCAGTAGCTGCTCGGCGTAGTAGTCATGGACTTCAGCGCTGTTGCGCAGCACATCATCATAGGCATTCTTCAGAAACTGTTCGCGCTGATTGCGCAACTGGTTCCGTATGTGCTGCTGCACGCCCGGATCGCTCAGATCGCGCTGCCCCGCCGGTTCACGGCCGATCAGCTTCACAATGCGATAAGCCAGCACCTTTTGTGTGGAAGGATTCACGATGGGAATTACGCTTGAGTACTGCCCGGGCTTCAGCTTAAGCACGGCTTCACGGGTGGCGGTGTCGCTCTCTTTGATACGTGATTCAGGAGCTGGTTGCAGTTCACCGCCATTGCGGGCCGTGTCGATGTCCTCGGAATATTTCGTGGCTAAAGTGGAAAAGTCCTCGCCGCTTTCCAAACGGTTATAAATCGTCCGAATCTTCTCTTTGGCCTGGGCCTCATTCTGCGCCTTGCCCGGTATTTGTGAAGAAGGTACATTGGGCTGGGCGCTCACAAAGATATGGGCCATGTAGTAAAGCGGTTCAATGATATTGAACTGCGATTTGTTCTGGTTGTAATAGGTCTGGATATCGGAATCGCTGATGGTGACTCTGGCGGCAATTTCCTTGTTAAACAGCTTGTCGATGGTGAGCTGCTTACGAATCTCCTGCCTGCGTTCGTCTTCGGTGTAGCCAGCATCCTTTAATCTTTTTGCAAACTCTTCCTTGGTAAATGGCGCTTTGTCCTGATTGAGCCGGGCTTCCACTTCATCGTCAGTGGCAATAATGCCGAGCTTCTCCGCCTTCTGCATATAAATCTGCTGGCTGACGATCTGCTGCAGCACCTGCAGGCGCAGGGCGGCCTCCTCTTCGGCGGTGGGCTTGACGGGTGCGCCGACAATCTGGCGGTCGTAAGCACGGTCGACTTCCGCGCGTGTGATCTTATAAGAGTTCACCCTGGCCAGTGTGTCCTTATCGGAGTTCTGGCGATTGCAACTGCTGGCCAGCGGAAGGAAAGCAGCCATCACCACCGCTGTACAAACACGTAGCTTGAATGCCTGGACCAAACATTGCCTCCTGCGAATAATTCGGGTAGTCGTGAGACGAAAAGCTACTTCACATTCGACGCGGTCGCCTGTGGGCTTGCATTACTAAGGGCCCGGTCAAGAATAGCGTGCATATCCGTTTCCGGCAAAGCGCCGCTAAACCGTTCTCCATTAATAAACATCGTCGGAGTCGAATCCACTCCCAGCTTTTCGGCTTCGGCCATGGACGCCCGGACCGCGCTCTCATCCTGTTTTTTCACGCACGCCGACAGCTTATTGGCGTCAAGGTGGTATTTCTCTCCCAGATCTTTGACGGCGTTATCAAGATTGGCAAACGCTTCCTGCGGGCTGCGTCCGCCCAGCATCTTTTGATTGCCGTGAGCATAATCGGCAAAATCCCAGTAAGCATCATTGCTCTGGTCAGACAGGCAGTTGCCGTCCACGGCTGCGTGCATGGACCAGGGATGAATATCAACCAGCGGAAAATCCCGGTAAACGATCCGGACGCGGTCGGCATAAGCCGCCAGCAGACCGGGAAACAGAGTCGCGTGCATACGAGCACAGAACGGGCACTGAAAATCGTCAAAATTTACGATTGTGACCTTACCATCCTTGTTACCGCGGATCGGCCTGCCGCTCAGGGAAATCTTCGCCATGATATCGCGGGGCAAATCGACTTTTTGCAGATCGATTTCTTCCAGTCGGCTCAGCGTTTTGCGGTCTTTCGAGATCAGAAACGGATAGGTGTTGGTGGTATTCGATTTGGAACTCGTCAGAGTGACCGTGATCTGGTCATACCCTGGCGTGGAACTGGGCTTGGGGTCGGCAACAGCAACGGTCACGAAAGGCGGAATCTCAAAGCGCGTGCGAATCGCGGTTTGAATCCTGTACACCAGGTCGGGCGAAAACGCCGGGGAGGCCGGAGTTGCCTGGGGTGTTTGTGCTGTTGAGATCGCGGTAAACAGAAAGAAAAACAAAAACAAATGAATGCAGAGAGATTTAAGTTTTAGCAAGACGGTATCCACCTTACGATGAAGTCGGCCATGCAAATTATCTCATAATTAAGGGGTTACGGGCGTTCGGAAAGCAGCTTCACCAGTTGCCGCGCCGGCAGCACGGCATTCATGGAGCCAGAGCGAAAGCCTTCGGTATCAACGGCAACATAAACGAACCCCAGTGCCCTGAAAGCCTGGGTAAATTGAGCAAACATCTCCGTGCTGAGTGCGCGGGGCATTTCCTCCACGGCAATTTCAATGCGTGCCATCTCTCCGTGGTGGCGCACCCGAAACTGGCGAAAGCCCAAAGCCCGCAGGACGTCTTCACCCTGCTCCACGGCTGATAAGGCTTCCTTAGTCACGGGACGTCCGTATTCAATGCGCGACGAAAGGCAGGCTGATGCAGGCTTGTCCCAAACACGTAACCCCGCCTGGCGCGCCAGTTCGCGTATGTCCGCTTTGGTCAGACCGGCTTCCAGCAAAGGCGCAGCCACCTTGTGTTGTTTGGCCGCCATCTGACCTGGGCGAAAATCCCCCTGATCGTCGACATTCACGCCATACGCGATAGCGGCAAAATTATGCTGCTGCGCGAACACTTCCATTACCCGGAAAAGTTCATCCTTGCAGTGGAAGCAGCGCTTTGCATCGTTGCGCACGTACTCCGCTCGCTCCATCTCCTGGGTTTGGATCACGCGGAGCGGAATTTTCTTCTCTTCGGCAAAGGCGATAGCATCGCGCAAATGCGTACGGGCCAGACTGGGAGAGTCCGCGATCACCGCCAGCATGTCATCTCCCAAAGCGGCATACGCAGCCCAGGCGAGCCAGGCGGAATCCACGCCGCCGGAATAGGCGACCAGAGTTCTCCCCAGTGATTTCAGAATTTCCGCCAGACGCCGCTGTTTAACTGCCGATTCCATATACGGATTGTAGCGAAAAACGCTTACGGAACGGCAAAACAGAACCGATTAAAACAGGCGCAATTGCGATTTTAAACGCCCGAAAGTGCCAATATTGGCCAGGGTGAAGGCAAAAAGGTACTGATTTTCATTGCGAACGGCGCCCAGAGCAAAACGGCGAAACTCCAAACTGATGCCGCAGCAGTCCCAGTTGTATGCGGCCTGGGTGGAAGAGTACTGAATAAATTTAAAAGTCGAATCCACGCCAATGCTGCCGGCCGCGCTCAGGCCAAGTTTGCTGGGGCTGCCATAACCCAGCAGAGCGCGCACCTGGTTAAACTTTGGCGGAACGCACGGGGGCTGATGAAACAGGTTGGGAATGCAGGGAGGAAGCAAAGTTCCCGTGGCGGCATTGGTCACGATCTCTCCCGGCACCAAAAGATAAGCATGGCTGGCTTCGGTAAAAAAATCGCCGAAGCGGAACCTTGAATAAACCGTGCTGGCATTGATGCGCCCTTTTTGGGAGTCGTAATCGAGCTGCCATTCGAGGTCGCTGTTCCGGCTGCTGCGAACGCGAAGCCGCGACACCAGAGGCGAAAAGCGCCGCGGGTCGGTCAAAAACGCGATACCGGCAAAATCCACGGTAGTGGCCAGCACGTTGCGCCGTCCATTGACCAATGCTCCGCCAAAATTCGGGTCCAGAAAATATTTCTGCTTGACATCCCAGGAAATAAACTCGTTGGCGCCCGCCGGAGTACAACCGGAAGCAGATGAAGCTGCCGCATCCCCATTGCCCGTTGCATTTGTGCCCGTTGTATTCGCGTCGTCGCTGCACTCGCCGTGCTTCAGATACAGGTGATTGGTGACGCCGTACTCGACTTCATTGGTGTCACTGAGAATGTCGCGAAAATCAAAACGGATGACTCCCGGAAAGTTATTGACGCCGCTGGTGTTGTTGTAGACTACCCGCGTTTCCACGGTATGTTTGGCGCTTCGGCCGAGAAATGTGCGGTCAAAGACCCGCCCAAGAGTTGGCGGCCGCAACTCAACCGAGGTCTCTACGGCGTGGCGATTGATAAGGTTCTGTACGGGAGCTTCCGCAGTGCCGGTGCTGTTCTGCTCTTCCGTGTAAAAAGTGTTGCGCAGCGCGACTTCGGAGCGCAGGGTCCATCCGTTATAAAAAATGGGCAGAGAAAGGTTCGGATGCAGGTCGAATCGGCCCACCAGATTCGGTGTGGTGAAACCTGGTTCGCCGCGGTGCAGGCCCTCCGCGGCCAGATCAAACGACCAGTAGAGCGGCGACCACGCGATTTGCTGGTCCACGCCCGACACCTCAAGCCCTGGCACGTGAAGAATCGTGACCAGGTCATTACGAGTCGTGCTCTGAAAATTCTGGTAGCGCTGGCCAAAAAAATTCACCGAAAAACCCTGCACTGTTTTCGACAAAAACGCCACTGACTTTACCTCGGAATCGACGGCCTGGGAAAAGTTGGGTGTGAACGCGAGCCGAAAAACAAACGAACTCAGATAGTTGAGAGAGGCTACTCCACGAAAATCGCCTGGGAAAAGAGCCTCGCCGTTGAGCTTTACATCATGCCCGCCCTGATCGTTGCCGGGAGTGAGTCCGCGGTCGATCACGCCAAAATAACTGAGTGTAAGCGACGATGTATCGCTGGGCCGGGCGCGAAAATCCTCGTGCAGTGCCCATCCGCGTTTGGAGAAATATTCGGCGCCCAGTACGGCGTCGATGCTGCGATTCACGGCCCAGTAGAATGAATCGCCAACGAAGGTGCCTTTGCTTGAAGAAGTCCCCACACTGGGAATCAGAAACCCGCTTTGCCGACCCAGGCGCTCCACCGGAGGTGAGGTGTACGGAAGATAGATTACCGGTACTCCTTTCAGGCGAAAGGTCGTGTTGAAAATATGGGCAGAGTTGCCGACATCGAGCACAATGCGTTCGGCATTAAAAGTCCATTTGGGATGAGGCAATTCGCAGGAAGTGACCGAGCCATGATGGACCACGTACTCGTCGGGCCCGGTTTGTTCAACCATTTTTCCGGCAAAGGCAATGGGGCTGGATGAGGTTAGGGCCACATTCCGCCCATGAAAGCGCGCTCCGGTCGTGCCAGCTACGTCATAAAACGTGCCCGTATGTGTGCGGGCATTGTATGTGCCATGCGTGGCGGTGATATGAATATCGCGCAGGCCGCCGTTCAGGGCGACATTGCCCGTGGCTTCCACCTCACCGGTGGCGGAATTGTATTCCATGGTGTCGGCCTTAAGGGTGTAATCGCGAAAAACAATTTCCACGTCACCGCGAAAAATGTATACGTCTCCCTTTTTCTCGAGCTCCTGAAAGCTGGCGGTTACCGGCTCCCCATCCGCCGCGCTGAGTGCGATTTTTGAGTGTGACTGTTCCTGCGTGACAGGATCGATTTGCGCGGCAGCTGCCTCGGGGCGCGCCTGGCTGATAACTAGCGGTACGCCGCTAAACAGATGACAAAGCAGCAGTACTGTGACAATCTTGAGTTGGGAAGACATGTTGTGACCAGACTTCGCAAGGTAACACGGCAGTTTTCGAAAGGCAAAGCCGGTTGCGCCCTGTTGTTCCCGTCTCTCTGGTGATCTTCAAAATCCGTCCTATGGCATGCCAGTTTTGTGGTGGGCCGTATCCCTGCGCGCATGAAGTGCGCGCCGAGGTGCTTGCCAGTACGAAAGGCTCTGCCGCAAGTAAGCTCGCTCGGCAGAGCCCTGCTATTCGTGTACCCGCTCGCTCCACGGGGGCCGAGCGCGCCATTGAAGAGGCCTGGCGGCAGGAAGTGGCCTCCCGTGTGCAGCAGCACCGTGCCCGGCGAAAGCGGCGTGGAGACGAGAATTCACTCAGTTTAAACTTTCCGGCGGACGCATTGCCCTCGCCGGCCAGCGAACTTGTAGTGACTGAGCCGGAGGAGATTGCACGTCCGGAGCCGCCTAAAATTATTCAGTTTCCGCGTGTCCCGCTCGTGCGTCCTTTCGTGTCCCCCGAACCGCTGGAATTGCGGGAAGAGCTCGAGCTCGCTGCCTCGGTGGTGGAGCAGCCCCGCATTCTGTACGCGCCGGAAGCCGAGCAAATGGATTTTCTCTCGTCGTTTGCCGACATTCAGCTCGAGGCAGAGCAGCCCAGAGAACAGGTATTGATGGAGTTGCCGCCCCAGGCAGCGCCATTGCAGTCGCGAGCCGTTTCCTGCCTGCTGGATTTTGCACTGGTATTCGGCGCTACATCGGTCTTTTCAGCCGGCGTTTTCGGCTTTGCCGGCTGGCCAGCCCATTCGCGCCTGGCGCTGCCCTGCATTCTGGCCGCCGGCGTGTCTCTGTGGCTGATTTTTCAATACATCTTCCTCGTCTATGGTCAGATGACTCCAGGAATGAAAAAGGCCCGGCTGGAGCTTTGTACGTTCTCCGGAAGCCCCGCTTCCGTGCGCGTGCGCCGGGCACGGGCATTCGCCACTACACTTTCTGTGTGCTCGCTGGGACTGGGCTTTGCCTGGGCGCTGGTGGACGAAGACCGGCTTGCGTGGCACGACCGCATGACGCAAACGTACGAAAAAAAGGCCGGGTAATCGCCGCAATCCGGGAGATCCGAGGACCAGGGCGCCAAATGAAACTGATTCACGACTTTACGTTTTCCAAAAACTACGACGTACAGGTCCTGCAAAATTATTCTTTGGTCAATCCGCTGGAGCGCTTTTATCAGTTTCCGGCGGAACTGGAAGAGCAGGATCGCAGTGGAACTTACCTTCGGGTCACGCCGAAGCAGGCAGGGGCGTGGGTTGGCTTTTTCTCCAAAGGCTTTGATTCTGACAAAGTCGCTAATGCTGTTTTCTCCTGCCCTGATCCTGATTCTCTGTGCGTGGCTGCGGGCGGCTACGGATACGTGGTGAATACCACTGATCCAGCCCGCTGGTTTCAACTGGAGCAGCGCCCGGTTACCGAGACGCGGGTTGTGGCTGAAAAGAAGCTACTGCTCTTTGCCGGATTTTTAAAAGTCACCGCGCTTGGCCCCTCCGGCCTGCTTTGGACTACCGAGCGTCTCTCCTGGGACGGCATAACCATGCTGCACATCGACGGGAACACCCTGCACGGCATGGCCTGGGATGCCATCAGCGACAAGGAAGTCACCTTCACCGTCGATTTGCAGACGGGAAAGCACAGCGGTGGATCGGCGCCCGCGCCAGCCGGCAGGATTCCCTAACCCTCAACGCCGCAGAACATCTCGGATGCAAGCCAAGTGGCTGATTTTTCGGGCTATAATCGGACATGGCGACGAACCCACTCTCTCCCGCTTCAGCCAAAGTGCTGAATGCCAAGCTGGAGCAGCTGCTGGCCACAGTCGCCCGAAACCGCCCCAACGACGATCTTGAAATCATCCGACGGGCCTATCTCTTCTCTCTCGAGCATCATGGCGCCCAGTTGCGTGCTTCCGGCGAGCCTTATCTAATTCATCCTCTGGAAGTGGCGATTGTGCTGGCAGACATGAAGCTTGATTCCACCGCCATCGCCGCTGGTCTGCTCCACGACGCAATTGAAGACACTCCGGTGACCAATGAAGGCATTCGGCGCTCTTTTGGCGAGCATGTGGCTCACATTGTGGATGGGGTCACCAAAATCGAGAAGATCAACTTCGCCAGCCGCGAGGAGCGCCAGGCGGAAAACGTGCGCAAGATGGTGCTCGCCATGGTGGACGACATCCGTGTGGTGCTCATCAAACTCGCCGACCGCCTGCACAACATGCGCACGCTGCAGCATCTGCCGGCAGAACGGCAGCAGAACGTGGCGCGCGAGACGCTGGAGATCTACGCGCCCCTGGCGCACCGCCTGGGCATGGGCAAAGTGCGCGGTGAGCTGGAAGATCTTGCGTTTCGCTATGTGGATCCCATTGGCCACGAACAGGTACGGTCTGCGGTAGAGTCGCGTCGCAAGGCCGGAGAATCGTTTCTCGCCGGCGTGATTAAGATCATCAACAAGAAGCTTAAGGAAAACGGAGTAGAGGCCATAGTTGAGAGCCGGATCAAGCGCCTCTTCAGCATTCACCAAAAACTGGTCCGGCAGCGCATTACCGTGGATCAGGTCTACGATCTGCTGGCAGTGCGCATCATCACCAAATCGGTGAAGGACTGCTATACCGTCCTCGGCGCCATCCATCAGATGTGGCGGCCGGTGCCGGGCCGTATTAAAGACTTCATCGCCATGCCTCGGCCAAACTTGTACCAGTCCCTGCACACCACCGTGATTACCGAGGGCGGCCACCAGTTCGAGGTGCAGATTCGCACGGAAGAAATGCACAAGATGGCGGAAGAAGGCATTGCCGCCCACTGGAAATATAAAGACGGCACTCCGGTCACCGCAAAAGACGAAAAGCGGCTCTCCTGGCTGCGCCAGGTCGTCGAGTGGCAGCAGGATGTAAAAGATCCCAGCGAATTCCTTTCCACTTTGAAAGTCGATCTTTATCCGGAAGAGGTTTACACCTTCACGCCCAAAGGCCGGGTGGTCATTCTGCCGCACGACGCCAGCGCCATTGATTTCGCATACGCGATCCATACCGAGGTGGGGCATACCTGCATCGGGGCAAAGGTTAACGGACGCATCGTACCTCTGCGATCCAGGCTGCGCAACGGCGATGTAGTCGAGATCATGACGCAGGCCGGCCACAATCCCAGCCAGGACTGGCTGAGCATCGCCAAATCGTCGCGCGCGCGAAACAAGATCCGCCACTGGCTCAATGAGCACCAGCGTGAGCGGGCCCTCGAGATTGGCAGAAAACTGATCGAGCGGCAGGCGCGCAAGTACCGCCTGGCCATGAAGAACTTCGATGATCAGGAGATGGAGAAGATCGCGCGAGAGTACGGGCTCGGCTCCGCGCAGGACCTGATCGCCGGCATTGGCTATGGCAAATTTTCCGCACGGCAGATTCTGGGCAAGCTTGCGCCCAATCTGGGTGAAGAGCCCGCGCAGGAAGAGCCAAAGGCTTCGAGAACGATTGGTACCGTAATCCGGCGGGTGTTTGGACAAAGCGCGGAAAGCTCGGCCATCCAGGTGAAGGGCTACAACGATCTTCTGGTGTACCGTGCCCGATGCTGCAATCCCATTCGGGGAGAGGCCATTATAGGCTACGTAACCCGAGGCAAAGGCGTGGCGGTACATGCCGTGAGTTGCCCGAATGTGACCAATCTCATGTATGAGGCCGATCGCAGGATCGCCGTTGAATGGGCCAGGCCGGCCATTATAAGCAAGCAGGATGGGCGCGGTACCTATCCCGTGAAACTAACGGTTTATTGCGACGATCGCGCCGGTATGCTCAAACAGCTCACCGCCGTAGTGAGCGATGACAATACCAACATCCGCAACATTGAAGCTCGTACCGCAAATGCCCAGGCCACGATCGACATGGTGGTCGATATCGAAGACGTGAAACATCTGGAGCGCGTCATTAACGGTCTGCGCCGTATCCCCGGCATTCACGATGTGCAGAGACTGAACAAATCCACCACGTAACTTTCAGCTTGATTCGGCCTGCTGCGCCCACAGGCGATTTCCGATTTCTGCTATTCTGCTTCGTCCTTATTCCGTGACTTTTTTTGGAGGCTTCCTAATGAGCAGTACCCGTGAAGTTATTCTTACCGATCAAGCGCCCCGGCCGATAGGTCCTTATTCGCAGGCCATCAAGGCCAATGGCTTTCTCTTTATTTCCGGTCAGGTGGCCTTTGATCCTGCCACGGGAAACCTGATTACCGGCGGCATTGAACAGCAAACCGAACAGGTGATGAAAAATCTTTCCGCCGTGCTGCAGGCAGCCGGCAGTTCCTGGGAGAAGGTAGTCAAAACATCGGTGTTTCTAAAAAATATGTCTGAATTCGGGCAGATGAATGAAATTTACGGAAAATTCTGTAAAAACGCGCCTCCGGCTCGTTCCACGGTGGAAGTAGTGCGGCTGCCCAAAGACGTGGCAGTGGAAATCGACGTGATCGCCCTGGCGTAACAGATTTACCGGCATCAACACCAAAAGCCCGCGGCAAAGTGTAGTTGCCGTGGGCTGTCGCTTTACAGGCTGGTACCGATGCATGCCGCGTTGCAAGTCTTTAAAACACTCAGGCGTGGATGGCGTTGAGGATTTTGGGAAAAACGCAGCAGACTTGCGGGGAGCTTACGCCTTAACTACCTTGCCCGACTTCAGGCAGGAAGTGCATACACGCACGCGCTTATGCGTACCCTGTACCACGGCGCGCACCTCGCGCAGGTTTACATTCCAGCGCCGGCGGCTCACATTGTGCGCGTGGCTGATGGCATTTCCAAACTGCGGTCCCTTGCCGCACATTTCACATACACGGGCCATAACGAATTTCTCCAGAAAATGACTCAGAAGGGCTTCAAGAAGACTTCAGAGCTTGAATAAACATCAATTTTACAGAGTGACAGCGGAAAGGGCAACCAGAGACTGGGCAGGAGATGCACCGCAGTCATGTTTGGACCAGCCTCATCAATGTACAGCAAGCAATAAAAGGCAAAAAAATCGCCAGTCCCCAGGGGACTGGCGATTATGTGCGACTGAATTACTGGCAGTTAGCAAGTTTGAATGAAGCAACTCGGGTGTGCCAGTTGAATGTTCCGTTGGCGGCCAGGTACTCGTTGACATACCAGAAAGTGCAGTCATCGACTGGATCGACGGAGAGAGCCGTGTAATCTCCCCAGCGATTCAAGGTTCTCGTCTGCGAGCCTGTGCCATTGAAAATGGTGGTTTCAGTTCCCAATGTGCCCGCCGGGTCAGCCGCCGTGCGTGAAGCAAAGCGGATGGAAGGAAACATGGAAGAATTGGAAACACTGTAGCCAATCACCATGTTGCCCACCTTGTCCTGGGCGGCGGAGCCCATCCAGCGGTTCACTCCGTCTGCCGGAGCGAAGGTGCCCTGCTGGAATAAGCTGAGGCCGCCGGTAGTGGTATTCGGGCGAAGCTCATACCAGCGCACGCCTGCAACCTGTGCGCCAGGGTTTACAGAATGGTTAACCACCAGGGCCTCATGCCCGTCCGCAAAATGGCGATAGGCAAAGCGGTACATCAGGCGGTCTCCCAGGGAGTCAAGCTGCTGCCTGGTGCCCGACTGGGGAACACAACTGCCGCCGTTGCAGGCCTCGGTGAATGCTGCCACCGCGGTGTCAATGGGGCCGGTCAGTTTGCTGTTGGCGGGTGTCACGAAGTCCACATGGAAACGGAAAACATGCAGCAGGTTCGCTGCGAAGGCGGCGAAATAAGGATCAGCGCCTGTCGGAGGAGCGATGGTGCCGTCAATATCGCTGGGCATCATGGTGCCGAAGGTATTGGCCAGCTGGAAGCACTGCTGTGTGGCGGCAGTGCCCGCGCGCATGGCAGCTCCGTCCAGAGCACAGATGCGCGGACCGGTAAAGGTATTGCCGTTAAATATATTGAAGGTAACGAAGTATCCGGTGTTCCAGACGCCAAGTTTCGGATAGTCGTTAAAGTTGGGCTGCTGGAAGGCATACACATTGTAGGCCCCGGTTGCGTCACTGGTCTGGGAGACGGCTACGCACTGGAAGAAGCCCACTGTGCCGCCGTTGGTTACGGAAAATTGCGTAAGAATCCAGCGATTGTTGGCCTTGTCATACTGGGCAATCGGATCGCCATCGTTATTCACGGCGCAGGGATGACCACTACCCAAAGCCTGAAACAGCTGATTACCGGGGATGGGACCTTTAACGGCAGCGCCGGTGGTCTTATCGAAAACTTCAAACGACTCATTGACCCACTCGACAAACTGCGTCGCGCCCACCGCGCCATTGGTATCGGGCGGCGCGGAATTCACGCTGAATCCCGGAAATCCATTTCCCAGACCTTCAAAATTCAGGCCGGACGTGACCGTGGTGGCAGCTGTGACGGGAGCAGACTGCACTATAGGATCGCCGCCACTGATAACCGGACCTTGCGGGTGGACAAGCCGAAAGGGCTTGTCATGCAAAGGGCCGTTTACCGCCTGGCCTTCCCGCATTTGGCTGACTGGCTGTGAAACTCCCTGCTGCCCAAAGCTGACTTCGGGATTGAACTGCTGGGGGGCCGACTGAGCGAACAGACTGGACGCCAGCAAAACGGCGCCTGTAATTTGACCAACAACAGTGAATCGGTGTTTAAACATGCAAACAACCTCCAGATAGATGAATTGGAATGGCTAATCTTTCTGCCAGTGGGGGGCTCCAGAGAAGGAATTAGACCGTTGCTGTGGAACTACCGCAGGTAGTAGTGCCAATGCGACAATAAGTATATCCAGCACTGGCTGCGTGTAAATAAATATTAATGTATAAATTTTGTAAACAATGCCAATATCCGGCGCCTCGCCGGCTTGCCGTTTAGGTAATGTGAGAAAGAGAAACCGCGCATCATTTCCGGACTGCCCGTCTTAGTGGACCAGAAATTCCAGGGCGTCATGTACCCACGGCAGGAGTACCTGGAAACAAGCTGCATAGATGCCGAGGCCGAGCAGGAGCGCCAGCAAGGGTAAAAAACGGCGTGGTTGCCCCGGCGCAGGCAAAGCAGCCGTGCCGCTGAGCAGCAGCTCAAGATGCCGCACCCGCGCGTGTACAGAGGAATCCGCGCGTGATGATGACGGCAGCAGACACGAGACTGCGGCATTCCCATTGAGCGCCGGATGGCCGCCCAGCCGGCCAGCCTTCACCAGGGCCGCGGATAAATCCAGAACGGAAGCACCGGAGAGCAGGGCCGCTTCATCTGCTGCGATTTCTGAAGCGCTGGTCCACGCAGTATCGCCGCGCCAAAAAGGCGGACGCGTGATCCGCAGCAGCGCCTGGCGCAGATTATCGAATGCGCTCACATGCGCGACTTCATGCGCCAGTGCTGCCTCCAGTTCCTGAGGCGAAAGCGACTCCACAAACCGGCGCGCCACAAAAATCTGAGGACGGAAGATCCCGGTAACTGCCAGCAGGCCGGAGGGAGCATCCACGCTGTATACGGGAAGGGTGATGCCCTCGACGTGGTGCAATCTCCGCGCCGAGCCAAGCCAGTGGCGGCGCAGGCGTCGAGTGGCGGCAGCCATACGCACGAAACGCACACTAATCATGGTGACGACAATCAGCCCGCAGGCGGCCAGCCCGAGTAGTCCCGGATTCAGGTCTTCGGTGGTGGAGCGGGGCTCAAAGCGCACAAATGCCGGAAGCACGAATCCCACTGTGAAAACAGCGGCCAGCAGCAGCGGCGCCATGCGCAGAGCAAACAGCAGGCTGGCCCGTCTGCGCGCCGGTAAAGAGAGGTTCGAATGCCGCAGCAGCCACCAGCCAGGCAGCGCCAGAAGAAATCCAGAGCATGCCAACAGAAAGAGCACGGCCAGCGCAAGCGCCACGGCCAGCGTGACAAACATGGGTGCTACTCCCGGCGGCGCAGAGCGCGCCGTTTGGCTTTTACCAGATCATCGAGGTGGTCCAGCATCTGCTGGTCGGCCTCGCTGACTGCATTCACAAAGCAGGAGAGAACGGCGCCGTTACTGGGGCCATCATGCAGGGCCATTCCAATCAGATGCTCGGTAATGTGCTGCCTGTACTCGTCTTCCGCCAGCGCGGCGGTGTAGCAATAGGCCTTGCCGGTCTTGCGGCGGTGCAACAGCCCCTTTTTGTAGAGGCGGTCGAGGGTGGTCATGATGGTGGTGTAAGCCAGGCGGCTGGCCAGTTCGGCATGCAGATCGCGCACACTGATCTCGCCGCGCGCCCATATCCGCTGCATCAGCTCGGATTCCAGCGCGCCCAGCTGCCCCAGGGCAGGTTTATGACTGCCTTTTTGCCGGCGAATCCACCACATCATTGCACCGGAATCATACTACAGCGCTGCTGCGGCAGAGGCCTCGTTTTTGGAGACAGCGCGCTTATTTTGTTGGGTAGCTGAAAGCGCCCGGATATGCTTAAATTGAATACGAGCCGGGATGGCGGAACTGGCAGACGCAGCGGACTCAAAATCCGCCGAGGTAACCCCTCGTGGGGGTTCGACCCCCCCTCCCGGCACCACTTTGGGGTAATTGTTCATCTGGGGCGCGCTATTGAAATGGCGCTCCTTATTGCCGATTCAATCCGCACCCCGCGTCGCGTAAATCCCAATGTTGAGACCATCTCTGAAATAATCTCTTCATCCGTTCGAAGCTTACCATCCGATGAGACCCACTTTATCAGCTCCGCCAATTCGCGCATGCTGTACTGCGCAATAGAAGGTTTGACAGGAATCTGGGGCCGTGGCTGCCTATGTTGCGCCTGGGCTTCCGTGCGAGCTGGATGACTATCCGCTTGAAGCCTGGCGCGATCATTGGAATCGCCATTTAAGCTGGATGGATCAGAATCGATCTTGTCTGCGAACTTAACTGCTTCTTCAAATGCTGTCAGTGTACGCTTCACCTCGTCCTCTTTCCGAAGGAACCAGTCGGTAGACCAGATCCGATGGAAACGCCAGCCGAGATTCTCCAACTGCTGCTGGCGCAAGCGGTCGCGGTCCCGGGCCGTGTAGCTGGAGTGATAAGTGGCGCCGTCGCACTCAATAGCGAGCACGAACCGGCCTGGTTTTTGTGGATGCTGTGCCACCATGTCAATTCGGAACCTTGATGCGCCGACTTGCGGAACAAGTTTCAGACCCTGTCCACTGAGAACATCGAATATGTCCGCCTCGAAATCATTCAGAGGGACTGTTGTTAATTGCGCATCGCCAAGGCGTTTGCCGCTGGAGGCTGCGTATTGCAAGTAGTCGCTTAGCAACTCGACTCCACTACCCGGGCGAACACGCGATACATCAATATCCATGTGGTTAAAAGAAGAAACAAGCGTGAGACGTTCCCGTGACCGAGTGATGGCGACATTTAGTCTGCGTCTACCCCCTGCCGAGAGTAGAGGTCCAAACCTCAAGGGCAGGTTGCCGGCACGATCTTTCCCATAGCCAATACTGATTATGATTGCATCACGTTCGTCGCCCTGCACCCGTTCGAGGTTTTTGACAAAAAATCTCTCGCTACTGTTCGGATCAAAGAACTCATGCAGGTCAGCGTGTTTTTCCAGTTCACGATCAAGGGCAGCTTGTACTCGATTCATGTGCCGAATGCCCATAGTGATCACGCCCAATGTCTCCTCTGGGCGCTTGCGAGCGTGTGCCAGGATAAGTTCGATCACCTTCCGTACTTCGACATTTGAACTCTCCTCCTGCCCATCAATGCCGAGTTCCTGTTTGACGAAAACGTGGTCGATGACCGCAGGGCCGCCTGGTCCCGGAAAAGTTACCAGACGGTCCTGATAAAGGTGGTGATTCGAAAAATTGATAAGAGCTTCGTCGCGACTTCTGTAATGCCAGTCAAGATAACGTGATCGCACAAAAGGGATCATCATGTCGAGCAGGCTCTCAAACCCTTCCACGCTGCTGGCTTCTTCCTCCGCCACGTACTCGTCATCGTCACCCGCAGCAAAGAACGTTGTAGGCGGCAACTGCTTATTGTCTCCTGCGACGACGATGCTCTTGCCGCGTAACATGGCAGATACCGCATCTTCAGGTAGGATCTGGCTGGCTTCATCGAAAATCACAAAGTCGAAGTATTGTTTGCCTCCATCCAGCAACTGGCTTACTGACAGCGGGCTTGCCATCCAGCAAGGACAAACAGCAGTGAGTACTTCGGCTGCCTGCGCAAAAACTTTCCGAAGCGGCAGATGTTTTCTCGCTTTACTTGCCTCAGCTTTAATCAGGTGTTGTTGCTCGGGATGTGCATTCATGGAGGCAATCGCATTCAGGCCATGCGATCTACGGACGCGCTCAGCGGCGAGAGCCAGACGTTCCTCGTCAAGACGCGTGAAATCCTCAACGTATCCGTTATGCGTTACGCCTTTGAATCCGCGAATTTCGGAGTCCTGTTGGCTAAGCGCATCTAGTGTCGATGACAGCCAGGTATACTCAAAAATCTCGAGCCAAAGTGTGGAATCCGGTTTCGTCTCGCGGAGTTCCGTCACGAGCTTGCCAGCCCCGCACATCTCCAGATTCTTTTCTATTTCGGTTAGCCTTGGGATTTGCCAGGCAGTTGAAGAATCAGCTGCAAGTTTTCTGATTGTATCTCCAAGATGCTCAAGCGAAAGCTCCTCTAGTGGCCCCCAGGGAATTATCAAGCTAAGCCTCGCAAGGCTTTCGAACATGCCGGAGAAGATTCCAAGCTGCCGCTCAAAATCAGCAATGGATATTGGGGCAGTATTGGATTGAGCCAGACCCGTCCATGTTTTGAGTTCAGCAGCTGCCTTTACCAGTTCGCCAAACAAAACTGCTGTGGATGCTTTTCCTTGCGTTCTCAGTCGAAGAACCGCAGAGCGCGCGTGCCTGAACTTCGAGTTAGTCAACAAGGCCCATGCGGTGCCCAGCCTGCCTTCTTTGCCAGGGTTGAGATCGGTCAAAAACTTATGTAAGTCTTGCTTATAAAGATCTGGACTATAAATCGTCAGGGTATGCTGAACTGCGCATAAAAGCGCGACAAGTTCCCGGACGTTCTTCACCGACCGAGGACAACCAATCTTAGTCTTTCTCAATACAGCATTCAGTGAATCAAGAAAAACTGACCAGTTTTCAGAGTTCAAGTGTGATACCAGATCCAATGCCTGCTGGACAGCTTTCCCTTCGGGCAGGTTAGCGCCGCACCAGGGTGAAGGATCAATCCCCAGGAAGAGCGATGTGAATCCTCGCGCTTCAACCAGAAGATCGCGAATCTGCTGCGCAGTCTTCATGTCAATGCGCTTAAGTTCTGCTTCTCGCCACCTTGTTGCAGACTTGACCAGCAGGCGCACCAGGTGGCCCTGCATTTCATAAATACTCTTTCCGGTGGGCTCTCTGCGGTCATGCAGGCGGCTCACGTGGCGGTTGAGGCGACTCCGGCGATCGACAAGTTGAGTGTGAATTTCCTCGGGCTGAACAGGTGTTGAATTGCGTACCATGTCGAGCGTCCGCGCTACCTGCTGCATAACTTTTCTGGGCGAGAGGTCGGCTCCGTGGAGATCTATTGACAGATGTTCCAGTCCAACATTCGAGAGTCGGCGCAGTACAACATCCAGCGCGGCACGTTTCTCCGCCACGAATAGAACACGTTTTCCAGTTGCAGCCAGGCTGGCGATCAGGTTGGCGATAGTCTGACTTTTGCCCGTGCCCGGCGGGCCATGTATTACAGCGCTTTGTCCTGCCAATATGTCGGCAATAGCACATTGTTGGCTTGAATCGGCGTCAAGCACATTGAATTCATTGTCGGGAGATACTTGATCGAGTTGCCGAGGTTCAAGTTCGTGCTGTGCTGAACTAACGGCGCTCCTGGCATCTGAATCGCCTGCTATGGCCGAAATGATGTCATGAGCGGAGAGTTCCTGTGAGCGCTCCTGCAGGTCCTTCACCATAGCCATCTTTTGAAAGGCGAAGTTTCCGAGTACTGTGAAGTCTTTTATGTCCAGGCCTGGAACAGCACTGCATTTATCGCGAATTACCGTATACACAGAACTGACGTCGAATGGCTCACCCTCTTCATCGCCAGACAGCTTTGCCAGCAGATCATCCGGATTTAGCTTTACTCCGAATTGAGTTTCAAAGACGTGCAGGAGCACGAGGTTGGCTTGTACGGTCCCGTTTCTCTTCAAATAAAAATTATTGCTTCCTCGTGTTTCGAATAAAGCTGGAATCAAGAGAATAGGAGCTTCGGCTGGACGTCCGCCATCGGTCGCAGGCCAGGTCGCCTGCCCCATCGTCACAAAGAGTGTCTGGAGGCCCTTTTCTTCCAAATTCGCCATTGCACGGCGGGCAATTTCACGAACAGTGTTCGTGGTCGCCTCGCCTATTGCAGTCGGCAGCAATTTTTTAACAGAAACATCTTCGCCACGCAGGAACGCTGCCATGTTCTCTTGATCGGCATTTACCAGATCCAGCGTTCCCGTCTTCAGTGAACGAAAGTAGAGAAGATTGTTGCGGCGAGAAAGATCGATCAGCTTTCGTATCCAGGACTGGCGAGCCTGATCGACTAGCAGGCTGCGTTGTGGCGAGATGGGAGGAACGGCTGGTGGTCCAATTGGTATCGTTGACATAGCATAATCGCCAGGGCAAATATTAGCTGCATAAATATACAACGCGCTGGCCTATGGATGACATTTCTCACAGCCAAGTTTAATAAAGAGAAGAAGTTTCCTTTTGGTGTCTGTTTAGCACAACATGGGAGCCGGTGAGAATCCGGCGCGGCCCCACACTGTAATCGTATAGACCTTCGGGTTATGTTGGTTCGATCCCCACTCCCGATACCAAAAATCAATAAGTTACCAAACACAGGCATCTTCTGATGCCATTTTTAACGGCATACACGTGCTGGTCTTTATCCGAGTTCGGTCACAGGCAAAGCGCGAAAGCCGTTCGGAAAAGGAAAACTGTTTCGGGTACGGGAGACGACTCCGCCGGCGGTCACACGTGACTTGCCTGCCACGTTCCGTACGAAATCAAGATTGACCGTGTCGCCGAGATCCGGGAGTTCGGTCCACTTCGCCTCAAACAGTTCCAGTTGTCCGCCGGCATCCGCCACAAAGTCGACCTCGCGGGTACGATCACGCCAGAAGAAGAGACTGCCTGCACGTCCGGCGCGGTGTTCGCGGCTCCGAAGCTGAGCGAAGACAAACGTCTCCCAAACTGCGCCTGCCGCGGGCGATTGCCGAAGAGCTTCTTCGGAGCGAATGTTCAGAAGAGCGCAAAGCAGGCCAGTGTCCGCAATGTAGAGTTTTGGACTTTTGACGATGGACTTGGTCCGGTTTGAGAACCCCGGCTCGAGCAATACGGCCTGGCCGGAGGCTTCCAGCATGGAAAGCCACTGATTTGCCGTCGAAGGTGCGATACCGACATCCCGCGCCAGGTCCGCCTTATTCAGGAGGTTTGCAGAACGGAGGGCGCAGGCGCGCAGGAATCGCTCAAAATCCCTCAGGCTGCCGACATTCGCCAGGGCGCGAACATCGCGCTCAAGGTAGGTCGCGAGATAGGAATTATAGAAGGCGACCGAATCAATGTCCGGGTTGGCATACAGTTCCGGAAATCCGCCGCGCACGATCGCAGTTTCGAGTTCCGTCGTGGGCAGCACTTCACGAATCTCCGCAAACGAAAGAGTCTCCAGTTCCACAATGTCGGCCCTGCCAGCCAGCGATTCGGAGATGTTCTTCATCAGGGCGAACTTCTGTGACCCCGTAAGCAGGAATTGCCCATTACGCGTGCGGTGGGCATCCACGGCTGCCTTGAGATGTCGAAAAAGACCGGGAGCATATTGCACCTCGTCAATGATGACGGGTGGTGGGTGGCGCTGAAGGAAGCGCTCCGGCTCCTTCTCGGCCTGCTCGGCTTCGGTGGGGAGATCGAGGGAGACAAACGAGTAATCCGGGAATAAGCGCCGGAAAGTGGAGGTCTTGCCGGTCTGCCGTGCGCCGGTCAGAACGATCACTGGCCGCGTCTTCGCAGAGCGTTTCAGGCGGGACTCAACATCGCGCGAAATCCACATATGCAAAATATACGATACAATCGCATATTTTGCAGCAATGCTGTCGCTGATTTTACAACCTGGAATCGTGGCGTTTCGCTCGCGGTTAAGGCAATGCTCAACGCGTTAGCCACGTTTCCATTTCCGCAGTGGCTCCAAGGTTGACATTTCTTCTCGTCAGGCGTAATCAAGAGATTGCTTCTGGTGTTTATTTAACAGGGAAGCCGGTGAGAATCCGGCGCGGCCCCGCCACTGTAATCGCGGAGAACCGGCCACAATGCCACTGACCTTCAATAAGGTTGGGAAGGCGGCTAGGTTCGGTGACGCGAGAGTCAGGAGACCTGCCAGAAGCCGCATGAGTTGAGCCTTCGAGGGAGAGGCACAGACGGGCAGTCAGAACCTTTCTCCCCGCTGCTTTCCCAGAGACGATATTAAGGAGCTTTTTGCATGATTTATCTGATGGTCCTGATTGCCGTGCTGTCGCGCTTTCTTCCCCACGTCTGGAATTTTTCTCCGGTCTATGGCGCACTGCTGTTTGCCGGAGCACGCCTGAAAAAGCGCGACTCTCTCTGGTATCCGCTGCTGCTGCTGGGCGTAAGCGATTACGTGCTCACCAATCTCATCTATCATTTCAATCTCGGCTGGAAAGAGCTTATTCAGCTGGCCGCCTTTGCTTCTGTTGCGGTGATCGGGTGGATGCTGCGTGAAAAAACCACCCTGGGCAGGTTCTCGCTGGCCAGCCTGGCTGGGCCCACGGCTTTCTTTTTAATCAGCAACTTCGGCGTGTGGTGGGGATGGCATGTATATCCCGCAACCTGGGCAGGATTGACTGCGTGCTACGTTGCCGGGCTACCGTTTTATGGGTACTCAGTGGCCAGCGCGGTGCTGTTTGCCGGGATTCTCTTTGGCGCGCACCACTATTACGAAGCGCGACATCTGCAGCCCGTGGCGGTACCGGCGGGTCTGGAGCGGTGAAGAAGCGCATTCTGCTCTCCTGGAGCAGCGGGAAAGACTGCGCATGGTCCCTGCACATGCTTCGGCAGAACCCTGACTATGAAGTGGTGGGTTTACTCACCACTTTCAATCAGGCCGCCAACCGTGTGGCCATGCATGCGGTGCGCCATGCCCTGGTGGAGCAGCAGGCCGCCGCTGCCGGGCTTCCTCTTTGGGCCGTGCCGCTGCCGTGGCCATGCTCGAACGATCAGTATGAGTCCATCATGTCCGGATGCTGTACCAGGGCCGTAGCCGATGGCATTGAAGGTATCGCGTTTGGCGATCTGTTTCTGGAAGACGTACGCGCGTATCGTGAGCGGCAGCTCAAGGGGAGTGGTTTGGAGCCAGTTTTTCCTGTGTGGGGTATCCCAACCCGCGCTTTGGCGGATGAGATGATCGCTTCCGGACTGCGGGCCAAACTCACCTGTGTGGACCCCAAAAAACTCGACCCCTCCTTCGCCGGATGCGAGTTTGATCACGAGTTCCTTGCCGCCATCCCGAAGGAAGTGGATCCCTGCGGCGAGCGCGGTGAATTCCACTCTTTTATGTATGCCGGTCCCATGCTGCGCAAACCACTTGCGATTTCAAGGGGCGAGATCGTTGTGCGCGACTCTTTTATCTTTGCTGACCTGCTGCCGGAGCAGGACGCGGTGCAGAAAGCAGAGTTGTCCCCAGCATAAACGGGTGGCCTGGATTCCAGGCCACCCGCAAAGAGATCACGCCACGATTACTGCTTTATTCCGTCCACCGTTTGAAAATCAGTGAACCGTTCGTTCCGCCGAAGCCAAATGAGTTGGAGAGCGCAATGTTCAGGGACGCTTTCCGCGCCACGTTGGGGACGTAGTCCAGATCGCAGTCTGTATCAGGCTTCTCCAGGTTGATCGTGGGCGGCAGTATCTGCTCGCGCAGGGCCATGATGGTGATGCCGGCCTCCAGTCCGCCTGCGCCGCCCAGCAAATGCCCCGTCATGGATTTGGTGGAGCTTACGGCGATTTTGCTGTTTTCACCAAAGGTGCTTTTGATTGCCTTGGTTTCCAGCACGTCGCCAATCGGGGTTGAGGTGCCGTGGGCATTCACGTAGTCCACGTCGGCGGGCGAGATTTTGGCGTCCTGAATCGCATTCACCATCACGCGATGGCCGCCTTCGCCATTCTCCGCGGGCTGCGTGATGTGGTACGCGTCCGCGCTCATGCCGTAGCCAATGATTTCCGCCAGAATGTTTGCGCCGCGTTTGCGGGCAAACTCCAGCTCTTCCAGGACGAGGATGCCGGAGCCTTCGCCAATCACAAAGCCGTCGCGGCTGGCGTCCCACGGGCGGCTGGCCTTTTCCGGATCGTCATTGCGTGTGGAAACGGCGCGCATTGCGGCAAAGCCGCCAACGCACATGGGCGTAATGCAGGCTTCCGATCCGCCAGCGATCATTACGTCGGCGGCATTGCGTTCAATGATCTTGTAAGCATCGCCAATGGCATGGGCGCTGGTGGTGCAGGCCGTAGCCGTGGCCTCGTTCGGCCCGCGGGCGTTATAGCGAATGCTGATGTGCCCGGCCGCCAGATTGACGATAGCGGCCGGAATGAAAAACGGAGAAATCCGGCGCGGCCCGCCGCTCAGCAGCGCCTGGTGTTCCCGCTCGATCACGTCAAAACCGCCGACGCCCGATCCCACGTGAACGCCCACGCGCGTGCTGTTTTCCTGGGTAACCTGCAAACCGGACATTTTTACGGCTTCATCCGCGGCCGCCATCGCCAAATGGATGAAGCGGGCCATCTTCTTGATTTCCTTCTTTTCGATGAAGTTAAGCGGATCAAAGCCTTTGACTTCCGCCGCGATCTGGCAGGAAAAATTGCTGGCGTCAAACTGCGTGATTTTACCCACGCCGCCTTTACCCGCAACGATGCTTTTCCAGATTTCCGTGCTGGTATTGCCCACCGCGCAAATCAGTCCCAGCCCGGTTACGACGACTCTTCTGGCCAACTACTTGCCGCCTTTCGCGTGCTTGTCAATGTATTCCACCGCGTCTTTTACGGTGCGGATCTTCTCTGCGTCCTCGTCGGGAATCTCAATGTCGAAAGCTTCTTCGAAAGCCATGACCAGTTCGACCGTGTCGAGCGAATCGGCGCCAAGATCGTCCACGAAGGAAGCACTGGCTGTGACTTCACCCTCGTCCACTCCAAGTTGTTCCACAATGATTTGTTTAACTTTCTCTTCCGCTGCTGCCATTGGATTGCGTCTCCTTAATTTTTGCCTGCGTGGGCCCGATTTACTGCTTTACGGACCGGGCGTTGGTTTGTATATACGTCACAGCGTCCTGGACGGTTGTGATTTTTTCCGCCTGCTCATCGGGAATTTCAAGATCAAAGGCCTCTTCCATTGCCATAATCAGTTCCACGCGGTCCAGCGAGTCCGCGCCCAGATCGTCCACGAACGAAGCGCCAGGCGTGACTTCCGTCTGCTCCACTCCAAGCTGGTCTACAATAATCTGCACTACACGTTCCTCAACTGACGGCATTGTACAAGGGTCTCCCGGATGTTTAGAGCGAACGATTAGTGTAACTGCTCAAAAAATATTGTGTAAAGCCCCGCCTTCGGATTTGCCCGCTCTTGCCTTGAATGCGCCGCCGTCGCTTACAATTACAGATTGTCCGGTCCAAACAAATTACTGCTGAAATATAGTGCGCTGGTCGCGGCCCTCAAAGCTCTGGGCGCATGGGGCGTGCTGGTCGCTTCTGCCCTCGATGCCTGCGCTCTGGCCGTTCCCATGGACGCTCTGGTTGCCGGGTATGTCTACGCCAATCCCCGCCGCGCCTGGCTTTATTGCCTGATGGGCGCTCTGGGCGGGGCCTTTGGCAGTCTCGTGCCTTATTACCTGGGTCGTGCTGGCGGCGAGTTGTTTCTGCTCCGGCGTATCAGTGAAGCCAGATTGAAGAGCATCCGCGACCGCTTTGAGCGGCAGGAATTTCTCGCGCTGATGATTCCTGCCACATTGCCTCCGCCCACCCCATTCAAGCTCTTCGTTTTTTCCGCCGGCGTGTTTGAAATGAAAGTGCCGCAGTTCCTCCTGGCGATTGTGAGTGGTCGGCTCATTCGTTTCGGCGTGCTCGCACTGATCACGGTTCTGTTTGGCCCGCAGATCGTCACTCAAACCCGCGAACTGGTCAAACACAATCCGCGAATACTGGTGCTGATCGTGGTTGGCGTGCTGTTATTGGGATATCTGCTGTTTAGGCTGCTGCGCAAGCCGGCAAAAGAGCTAAAACAGGAAATCCAGCACGAAACGGCCAGCCGCCATTCCTGAAACTTCTTAAATTGTTTCGTGCCTTGCCGTAACAGCCTGGCTCAGGCGGCTTGCCAGCACCGGAAGGCTGAAAAAGATCGCGGAAAACAGCAGGTCGGAAGCAACTCCTTTTTCAAAGAAGGGGATTCCGGCCACATAGCAGGCGATCAGTCCGCCGAAATTCTTGGGATACATCGTATATGTGGCCCAAACGGCAAAATTGCTGACCAGGAAGAATGAGATCGAAGCGGCGAGCGAGGCGCCAGCCACGTAAATCGGACGAATCCGGTTCCTGAGCAGCGATCCCAGAAAACATGCGCCCAGATACCACGTGAAGGTCACATACTGGTCGGGCTGAAGTTTGAATCCATAAACCCGGTACAGATAAAAGTCAGCGGCCATGAGCACGGGCAGCAAAAAGAAATACTCCCGGCGTGAGCGGTGCGCACCAAAAAAGAGCAGCGAGGCCCCCAGCGGGACAAAGCCCAGCGTCGGCACGGTGCCGTTCCCGCCCAGAATGTGAACAAGAATTCCCAGTCCCACAAATAAATCAGCCAGCATGGCGCACCTCAGCAGATATTGTGACGGCCTTGACTGTCCAGCGTCAAGGAATTTGGGTACGGTCGTTTCTTTGTGTCTGCGCTTGTTAGTGCTTCCTCGGCCGTCCCACGTACATGTTCGTAAGCTGCAGCCTGTTATCGAGAAGCACATTTCCGGAGAGTGGCGGCGCGCTCCCCGGCGGGCCAATGCCTTCATTTAAAAAGCGCCAGTCCTGAAACTGGATCTGGTATCCCTTGTCTTCGGGCAGGCGGGTCATCTCAACATACGGATACTGTGCCCAGTCGAGATACACCCTTCCCAGCGGTGACTCCTTCGCAGCCAGGCTAATCGGCGTCTCTTCCGGTTTGTGGCGGGAGATCGCGCTGTTGTCCGGATCGACTTCGCCTGCGGACGAATTGACCTTGACCGCTTCCAGAAAACTCGGGGTTTCTACCACGCCATGCCACGCGAACGGGTTCAGCATGGTGGGATATGCCGAGGCGCGCAGCACCGGCTCATCGTGATACGTAAGCGCTTCAAGCGCATTCACCGCGCGGCGGTGCTCATAAGCGCGGAAGGCAATCAGGGCCAAAATGCCGGCCAATGCAAATCTTGCCGCGCCTCGTCCGCGAAACTCCGGTTTGCGTCCGCCCATCTCCTCGGTGATCAGGCCCAAAAAAGCCGGCATTGCCAGGCCGCATATCAGCAGCGCCAGAATGAAAGGGTCGACAATAAAGACAATGTCCCACGAGTACCATTGCGGATGGAACGGCGCCAAAGGCCGCACACCATAATTGTTTAAAAAATCGAGACCAATATGCGAGATCGCCCCGAGCAGCGCATACATATACAGGATTTTCCAGTCAGGCGCGAGCTTTGGCTTCCAGCCTCGTGAGCGCAGGATCCGGTAAATGCCATACACGCCCGCAAGCGTGGCCCCGGCCACAAACGGGACACCCAAAAAAGTGTGGGTTATACCGCGATGGTGCTCAAACCCGGCCACCGATCCGCCGAAGTAAGCGACTACGTCGGCATCCGCGGCTTCGGCGGCCAGCGTGAGAGTGAGCGTGGCCAGTCCGGTCTTGCGGTTCAGCCCTGTTCGGCCCAGGCAGGCCCCGAATAAAAAGTGAGTAACGGGTTCCAATCGATGATTTTCTCCGCGCCCAGATTGTAACTGGTCAAGCTGCTTCTGCCATGGATCTGGCGCAGTTAGCGAATTGAGAACGCCACTCTTTTCCGCTAAGATGGCTGTTTTTAGGGGGATTCCCATTGATGAAAGCTCGCATCGCGCAGTCTGTTCTCGCAGTTGTATTTCTGCTGCCACTATCCCTGGTCGCTCAACCTACGCAGGACGCACTGGTGGAGCGCGTGGACACCACGGCTTTCATTCAGTTGCAGGCCGAAAGCTTCCGGTCACTCACGCCGCAGCAGAAGGCTCTGGCGTACTGGCTCAGCCAGGCTTCCATTGCCGTGGACCCCATCTTCTACGATCAGCTTTCAAAATACGGTCTGCGGCAGAAACGCCTGCTCGAGGAAATCGCCGCTCATCCCGAAGGCGCGAATCCCGAAGTTAGAGAGAAGATTCTGCGCTTTGCCAAACTGTTTTGGGCCAATCGCGGCAACCACAATGACCTTACCACGCAGAAATTTCTGCCCGAGTTCACCTTTGCAGAGCTGCAAGCAGCCGCAGAAAATGCATTGCAGCACGGGGCCATGCGCACGGCATACGCTACCCTGCCGCCCATCCGCACCAAAGCGGCTTTGCTGAAAGAACTGAATGAGCTGAAGCCCTCTCTCTTTGATCCCGCATTCGAGCCGATGATTACGGCCAGGAATGCCCAGGGTGGTAAGGACATTCTGGAATCGAGCGCCAACACGTTTTATTTCGGCGTCAACCTCAACGACCTGAAGGATTTTAAGGAAGCGCATCCCCTCAACTCGCGCGTGATCAAACTGCCCAGCGGCAAACTGGTGGAAGAGGTCTATCGCGCAGGCACGCCGGATGGCAGGGTAAAGCCCGGTCTTTACGCAATCTTTCTTAAGAAAGCCAATGAGTATCTGGAGAAGGCCGCGCAGGTTGCCGACCCGCAACAGGCCAGGGTCATCCGCGACCTGGTCCGCTATTACCAGACCGGCGATCCTAAAGACTGGATTACCTTCGATATCGACTGGGTGCAGAACAACGCCACCGTGGACTTTGCCAACGGTTTTATTGAAGTCTATCGTGATGCCCGCGGCGCCAAAGGCAGTTCGCAGAGCTTTGTCTCCATCACCGATCAGCGCGTGAATGCGCTGATGCAAAAGATTGCCGATAATGCCCAGTATTTTGAAGACCATGCTCCCTGGGATCCGCAGTACAAAAAAACGGGCGTAAAACCGCCGGTCGCCAAGGCGGTAGAGACCCCGATTGAAACCGGCGACTTCAGCGTGACCACCGTGGGCGACAACCTTCCCAACGAAAATCAAATTCACGAAAAGTACGGCTCCAAGAGCTTTTTATTCACCGGAAGCAGCCGCGCTTTGTATGTGGCAGGAGGGTTCAAGGCTCTGGAAGAATTCGCCGGATCGCAGGAAGAGATTGAACTCGGTAAAAAATATGGCGAGGAAGCAGCCACACTGATGACCGGGCTGCACGAGGTGATTGGCCACGGCTCAGGCAAACTCAATCCCAAACTGGACCATGAGCCTGCGTTCTATCTCAAGGAGTATTACTCCACACTCGAAGAAGGGCGCGCCGATCTCATGGCGCTGTGGAACTGCTTCGATCCCAAATTGCAGGAGCTCGGTCTCATCTCCAGCCCGGATGTAGCCAAAGCCATGTATTACAACGCAGCGCGTGCGCCGCTGGCGCAGTTACGGAGCATTCCTCGCGGGAATACGGTCGAGGAAGACCATCAGCGCGACCGCCAGTTGATCGTCAATTACATCATCGACAAGACCGGCGCCATCGAGCAGGTACAGCGCAACGGCAAGTACTACATGGCAATTAAGGACTTCGGCAAAATGCGTGAAGGTGTGGGTATGCTGCTGAAGGAGCTGATGCGCATCAAGGCCGAAGGCGATTACGAGGCTATCAAGCAGCTGGTCGACAAATATGGCACGCACTTCGATACCGCCGTGCGCGACCAGATTGTCGCCCGCTACCGGGAGCTGAATCTTCCCACGTACTGGGCCGGAATCAATCCGGAGCTGAAAGCGCAGACTGGGACCGGCGGAAAAGTGACGGACGTGGAAATTTCATATCCGCATGATGTAGTCCACCAGTATCTGCGCTATGGCGCCATGTATGACGATGGCCTGACGAAGTAGCCGGCTGGCGAAAACCGGGGTGTAACGGTTATTCCGGCATCAGTAGTGTGACGGTCCGGGGCTCTATGCTCACTTCAATGGGCAGCATGCCGAGCAGCTCGCCATCCGCCTGAGAGCGGATTCTCGCTTCGGTGGAGAGCGCGGTGCAGCGGAACCATTTGGAGTGGGCCAGGTGTATTCGGGGTGACCGCCAGTTGAGTCCCGTGGCCACGCTGAAGAAATAATTCACAAAGTGCCGCACTTTGTTGGTGCGGAAGAGGATCAGGCGGTAATCGTTGCGCGTGAGGGCGGAGCGGATGTTGACCAGGCGCAGCAAGCCGGGAAAGTGGCGGGCGCGAATGGCCATCACCAGCGCGACTTCGTCTTTGTGGCGGATGCCCTGCTCGTCTTCCCACTCCACCTGAAACATGGGGTAGCTCCCGCGCAGGGCCATGCGAGCCATCTCCAGAAAGTAAGCGTTGCGCCCGTAGCGCTCTTTGGCCTCGACCGCCGTGCGGTACATCAGCTCGGCGTCTGACCCCACGCCCGCCGCGACAATAAAATACCGTTGCTGCCGCTCCGCGCCATTCTGAAAACAAATAAGTCCCGGATGAATCTTTCGCGGCTTGTACTCCAAAAGTTTCTGCGCCGCAGCCACCGGATCGGAGGGCAGGCGCAGGTCGGTGGCCAGCAGGTTTCCGCTGCCCAGCGGCACTACGCCCAGGGCCACGTCTGACGAGCAGAGTATTAAGCCATTCAGCGCTTCGTTGATCGTGCCATCCCCGCCGCAGGCAATCACAGTGTCAAACCCGGCAGCCACGGCTTGTTGCGTCTGCTGGATGGCGCTCCCGGCATGGGTGGTGGCGCAGGACACTGCTTCAAGCCCTTTTTCTCTCATCAGTTCGACGATGCGCGCAATCTGCTTCTCCCGGCGTTCGCGCCGCTGTCCGGAAGCCGGGTTGTAGAGGAGCATGATTTTTTTCACAAAACACCCGACACACTTGTATCCGAAAACGAGTCTTGAATGATCTGTAAACCTCGAATAATACTACTTGTATTGATTTCGCACTAATTCATCGACGCATGTGATATTGTGGCCGTTATTATTGGGCAAGCATAAATCGAGATTTGAACTATGAGTCCTGATGGTGTACCTACAGCAATTGGAGATTTGGAACAGTCTACACGCATTTCGCGTGCTGTTTTCTTGTTCGCGTATGCCTGCTTTATTGTCACAGCTTGCTCTTTCATGTTTGTTGTTGTTAGTTCGAATATGCGCCCGGCAGCGCAGTCTGGTTTTGCCCTAGGTGTGCTTTTTACGGCAAGATGGGCTGTAAGTGAATGGAGGAAGATAAAAAAAGCAGAGAGCAGTGAGGAACTCAAGGCCGCTCATCGAGCTGTGGAGTTGAAATGTGTTATCGGGATGGCTGTTGCGCTTGTTGTGACTGGTGCTTATGGCTATAGTGCTTCTAAAAAAAACGAGCGGGACAGGCGTCTGCACGCCTTAGCTGTAAGGATGGATGCTGCTGAGTCTCGAAATGCCGCGATACGGAGCAAATTTGTAGGTGCCGTGCGTGAGCATAGCAGCAGTATGTCCACATACATTCAAAGATGTAAAGATGTAGAGTCGACGTTGGATGATTATGAGTCTGTATTGAGAGAGATTGATGGGCAACTTGCTGAGTTTGCAGATCTCATGCCTGAGGATAAGGCGCAACCTGAAGTCATGCGAAAAATTGTCGCTATTGACATGGAATCTCTTCAACCATATCGGCGTGAGGTTATGCTGGCGAAACAGCTTGCAGCATTATCACCTGAAAATCAACAAACTTTCTACGAGAATAATATAGTTGCAGTTCTGAATGAGGAAGAACGACTTGCGTTGCAGGAGATCAAGGTAATGCAGGATGCTAAAGCCTCTGGAATAATGCTGCCGGATAATTTGTTGAAAATTGCCGATCAGTAGATCCGATGTGATATGTCCTGCACAGAATTTGCCGCAGCAAGTGCAGGCAAAAATAATTCACGGCAATATAATCGGATTCATGCCCGCACACTCTGCAGAGATTGAGTACAAAATCGAGAGCCTGCGCGAGACAATTCGCCATCACGAGCATCTGTATTACGTCCTCGACGCGCCTGCCATCAGTGATGCTGAATTTGACCGCCTGATGCAGGAGCTTAAGAAGTTGGAAGCGGAGCATCCGGAGATGATCACGCCGGATTCACCCACGCAGCGTGTTGGCGGTAAGCCCCGAGAGGGCTTTATCAAAGTCGCGCACTCCCGGCCCATGCTTTCTCTGGACAACGCCTTTTCCGAAGAGGAGCTGCGCGCCTGGGAGCGCCGCGCCCGCGAACTGGCCGGGACGGATCAGATGGAGTATGTCTGCGAACTCAAGCTGGATGGCATGTCCCTGGCGCTGACCTACAAGGGCGGCAAGCTCGACCGCGGCGTCACGCGCGGCGATGGCTCGGTGGGCGAAGATGTGACCTCTAACGTGCGCACCATGCGCTCGGTTCCGCTTTCCATTCCGCTCGCAAAGCTCAAGCAGGCAGGTATCCCTCCGGACTTTGAGGTGCGCGGCGAGATCGTGATGCCGCTGGCCGCGTTTGAGCGGATGAACGAAGATCGTGAGCGCCAAAACCTGGCAAAGTTTGCCAACCCGCGCAACGCCGCTGCCGGGACCATTCGCGTGCTGGAGCCAAATATCGTCGCCCAGAGGCGGCTGGATTTTTACGCTTACTTTTTGCTGGTGGAGGGCCGGTACTTTCCCGACAAACACTCTGCGGCGCTGGAGGCGCTGCATGCCGCCGGGTTCAAGGTGAATTCGCATCATGCGCTGGCGCACAACGCAGACGAAATTCTCGAGTTCATCGCCAAAGGCGAACAGGTGCGGGAAAAGCTTCCGCACGAAATTGACGGCATTGTCACCAAGGTAAACTCCATGCGCCTGCAGGAGCGCCTTGGTTTTACCGGCAAGGCCCCGCGCTGGGCCATTGCGTATAAATACGCCGCGCGCAACGGGGTCACGCAGGTGGAGGACATCAAGGCGCAGGTGGGGCGCACCGGCAAGCTCACTCCGGTGGCCTGGCTGAAGCCGGTGCTGATTGGCGGCACCACGGTCACACGGGCTACGCTGCATAACCAGGATGAGATTGATCGCCTGGGCGTAAAGATCGGCGACTGGGTGATGGTGGAGCGCGGCGGCGATGTGATTCCCAAAGTCGTCAGCGTGATGGAAGACAAAGACCATCCGCGCGGACACGAAAAGTTTCATCTACCCGATCGCTGCCCCGTATGCGGCGGCCATGTGGTGCGCGCAGAAGGCGAGGCCGACCATCGCTGCGTCAACGCCAACTGCCCGGCCAAACTTCGCGAGAGCATTCTGCACTTTGCCGCGCGTTCGGTGATGAACATTGAAGGCATGGGCGAATCCATGGTGAACCAGCTTTGCGATCGCGGGCTGATTACCAACATTGCCGATATTTATGAGCTGACCAAGGAAAAGCTGCTCACTCTGGAACGCGTAGGCGACAAGTCCGCCGAGAACCTGCTGGGAGAAATCGAACAGTCGCGCCGCCTGCCGCTGGAGCGTGTGATCTACGGCCTGGGCATTCGCTTTGTGGGCGAGCGCACGGCGGAATTTCTTGCCGAACACTTTGGTTCGATGGACGCACTGATGGAGGCATCGCTCGAAGAATTGCAGCAGGTCAATGAGGTAGGTCCGCGCGTCTCCGCGAGCATTCGCGAGTTTTTCGATGAGCCCAGCAACCGCAAACTGGTGGAGCGCCTGCGAAAATACCTGACCTTCACCGGAAAAAAGAAAGAACGCGGCACTGCTCTGGCAGGCAAGACCTTTGTGATTACCGGTACGCTCGAAAACTACTCTCGTGATGAAGCCAAACGCATGATCGAAGACGCGGGCGGAAAAGTCTCCGGCTCGGTCAGCAAAAAAACCGATTACGTGGTCGCAGGCGCCGATCCCGGCTCAAAGCTGGACAAAGCCCGCGACCTCGGCGTGGCGGTGATTGATGAAAAGGAAATGGAAGCGCTGGTGAAGGGATAAATCCTGCCCACACTCAAGCTAAGCCGCCTTGTCCTGCGTCCCGCACAAAGAGCAGCCGCCCACAATTGCTTCGCGCTCTTCGCGCAATCGCTGCTGAAATGCAATCCAGCGGCGACCGTAGTCCGAACTCGCGGACTGGTCTGTTGTACGCGCCTGCTGATCGAGTCGAGCTGTCTCTTCCATTCCGGCACTGGATGGCTTTTGTGGTTCCAGCGTCACCTTGCTGCTGTTGCTTGGCCCAACGCCAAATAAAACGTCTTCTCTGCCCATTTTTTGCGGCGTGAAGTCTCGCGTCAAACTGGCTTTGGCCTCCTCGCTGAGCGGCTCGGTTCTGGCGCCCTGCACCTGATCGTCCGGCGGAGTGATTATGTGCCCGGTACACTTGTTGTACATCACCGCGCCGGATGACCAGCACTGCTTCAACTCTTCCTGCATGCGGGCCGCGCGCGACTGCGGCGTATTTTCCCGGCCGAATTCCGGCAGTTTTTCCATCTGCTCCCGGCTCAGATCGGCATAGAACCTGTCCTGCTCGTCCCGGCTTTGAATTTCGCCCACGGCAAGCAATACTTTTCTGTGGGACTGCTCTGCTCTGCTGATGAGGACCACATAGCGGATTTCGCCTGTCGCATGGTCGAAAATCACATCGTCAATCGTCCCCAGTTCTTCGTTGCTCTGGCCGTAGACTGCCGTTCCGCGAACGTCGGCAACGTTCCCGAGTTTGCGTGTGCCCAGCGTGCTGTAATGCGGCATAAAGCCTGCTCCCTGTTCATGGCGTTATTTCAGTTAGGATGCAGGCGGTCGAAAGAGCGCGGCCCGAATTCGCGCAGCTCGCGGAGGGGCAATTCAGAACTTTTCTTTGATACGGCGGTACGTGGTATCGAGATCTTCGGGAAGAACGCGGGTCTCGCCGATCACGCTGGCGAAATTGGCATCGGCAATCCATCGGGGAAGTATGTGCATGTGGATATGGCCGGCAACTCCCGCGCCGGCGGCTTTGCCCAGATTCATGCCCAGGTTCAGTCCGTCTGGCCGGTAAAGTCCACGCAGGATTCCTTCCAGCCGCTGGGTGAGCGCCATCATCTCCTGGGCGGCTGGAGCCGAGAGTTTGCGCAGCTCGTCCACGTGCTCATAGGGAACGACCATTACATGCCCCGAGGTGTAGGGGAACGCGTTCAAAATCACGAAGCAGTGCTCGCCGCGATGGACGATCAGCGCCTGCCTGTCGTTGTTCTCGCGCAGTTTATCGCAAAAAACGCAGCTGGGGGCCTTATCTGCACTGGTGATATACGCGTAACGCCACGGGGTGAAGAGATAGTCCATGCTGTGAAAAGATAGCAGATGCCGCAGCCTGCCATAGGTGCATCATTGGCCCATTTGGGCGATTGACAGTGCTCTGGTGCGTTGCTATAGTCGAAAGAGTCTTGTGGCCCGTTGCGGCTACGGGATTCCCGGCCGCAGGGGGTTTCCAGCCTTCCCGCGTAATGACGGAGGCCAGTCTTGTCAGTCAGGCTCGTCGTCACCGAGTATGCCCTTCAGGTACGCACTTCCTGCTCGTTGCAAAGTTCAGCGTGTCCGAGGAGCCCAGGTAGTGAGCAGAATGGATCAATACACAGATCACGATACCGTAACCATTTCCGAAGCCGAGCCTTCAACAGACTCGAATCCTTTAACCAGCATGTCCACTGAGAATACCCAAAACCCATCCCATGAGCGGTCCAGCGCGGGCCAGTCTCACAAAAAAGAAGACCTTCACATGGAAGATTTTGCAGCCGCTCTTGAGTCCTACACCCTTGAAACTGAACCAGCTCCCAGCGAAGACAATGTCTTCAAAGGCAGCGTAATCAAAATTACCTCCACCCATGTTGTGGTGGACATTGGCTTTAAGTCAGAAGGCCTGGTTCCCATTGCCGAAGTCACCGATGCCGACGGCAATGTGAAGTTTAAAGCCGGCGACGACATTGAAGTCATGGTGCAGCGCGGCCAGAACGAGGAAGGCGCGGTCCTGCTCTCGCATGAGCGCGCGCAGCGGGTGCGAGTTTGGGACGAGATTGATCAGGCGCATCATGCGAAGACGCCGGTCAAAGGGCGGATTGTTGAGCGAGTGAAGGGCGGGGTCTCCGTTGATATTGGAGTAAAGGCGTTCATGCCCGGCTCTCAGGTGGATATCCATCCGGTGCGCAATCTGGACGCGATGAAAGGGCAGGAAATTGAAGTCCGCGTCATTAAGCTGAACAAGAAGCGCGGCAACATCGTAGTCTCGCGCAAAGTCATCCTCGAAGAGGAGAACGCGTCCAAGCGCGGCAAGACGCTTGAGACCCTGCACGAAGATGCGGTGATGACCGGAACGGTCAAGAATCTGACCGACTACGGCGCTTTTGTCGATCTGGGCGGTATTGACGGCCTGCTGCACATCACCGATATGTCATGGGGCCGCCTCACGCATCCACGTGATCTGGTGCATGTAGGCGATCAAATCCAGGTAAAAGTTCTGAAATTCGATCCGGACAAGCTGCGTGTGTCCCTGGGCTTTAAGCAGCTTACGCCTGATCCGTGGCTCGACGCCGCGGAGCGTTATCCCATTGGAGCGCGCGTCCGGGGCCGCATCCTCAGCGTGACCGATTACGGCGCCTTTGTGGAGCTGGAACAGGGTATTGAAGGCCTGGTTCACGTGAGCGAGATGTCGTGGTCCAAGCGGATGAAGCATCCCTCCAAGATGCTCAGGATGAGCGAGGAAACCGAGTGCGTGGTACTGAACGTAAACACGGTCGAGCGCCGCATCTCTCTGGGCCTGAAGCAGCTTGAAATCAATCCCTGGGAGAGCCTGCACGAAAAATACCCCATCAATTCAACCGTTGAGGGGCGTGTTCGCAACCTCACCGACTTTGGCGCCTTCATCGAGATTGAAGATGGCATCGATGGCCTGGTGCATGTGAGCAATCTGAGCTGGACTCGGCGCATAAAGCATCCTTCGGAAGTGCTGAAGAAGGGCGAAAAAGTCAAAGCTTTGGTGCTGGGTATTGAGCCCGAGCAGCGGCGGCTTTCGCTTGGTGTTAAACAGCTCCAGCCGGATGCATGGGAAACCTTCTTCGATACGCACCGCATTGGCGACGTGGTTCATGGCAAGGTACTGCGGCTGGCCCAGTTTGGCGCGTTCATCGAGATTTCCGAAGGCGTCGAGGGTCTGTGCCACAATTCCGAAGCTACGGACGCCACTGGAGGCCCGGTGAAACTGGATGCCGGCCAGGTTCACGACTTTAAGATCATCAAAATGAATCCCGACGAAAAGAAAGTTGGTCTGAGCCTGCGTGCCGTGGGCGATGAGGCCAGCCGCGCCGATGTGGAGGCTTATAAGCAGCCTGCATCCAGCGCTACCACTACTCTGGGCGATATCATCAACTGGAAGCGTGCAGGAAACGATCAGGATTGATTTAGTAAAAACGGTAAAAAGTAAAAGCCGTCCCATACGGGGCGGCTTTTTTATTTTCTGATGCGAAGAGTTATGTCCAGCAGTTTGCGGTCGTCAAAAGCGCTCACCGTTTTTGTGTCGCTGCGCGTGCCTTTCGACTCGGCATAGACTTCATAATCCACGTTTGGAGAAAGAGCGGGAAAACGATAGCTGCCGTCCGCATCGCTGATATAAGTGCGAATGGTGAGCGTTTTGGTATTTTTCAAATACACAATCGCTTTTTCCACCGGCTCGTCATGACTGCCGAATACATGGCCCACCAGCATGCGCGGCTGCGCCTGGGGGCGCTGAGCGAGCGCGGCGCCGCAGCCCAGCAGGGCCAGCGCCACAGTGAATACCGCAATCCTTTTCACGGAACTCCTCGCTTTCATTTTCGGCAGCAACTCTGTTTATTTTAGATGCAGCCCGATATCCTGGCGCTCTTCTTTTGTAATGTGCAGGGTGGTTTGGTCCTGGACGCGCTTTTTCTTATGCATCTGCGGCTTGCCATTTTCCACCGGAACAATCTCGGCCTGAACCTCAACCACATAATCTTCAGGCCCAGGGGGAACCCGCACGGCAAACTCGCCGACATGGTCCGATGAAAGCTCCCATTTTGGGTGTTTCTTTCCCTGCGGATGGATCAGAATTCTGGCTCCATAGAATGGCTGCTCGTCTGGCCCGAAAACCGTGCCAAAGATCAGGGCATAGTGCTTCCCTGCTTCCTGGTCTTTGTCTTTACCCGCCCACGAAAGGCCGGACACGGCAACCGCAAACAGAATAAGCGCGGCTACCCGCGGCCTTCGCGGACTAATATTCATTCTCTTCTTCTTCCTCCTCTTCTTCCTCTTCCTCCTCGTCCTCATCCAGGTCTTCCACAGGATTCAGTTCCAGCGGGCTGGTTGTGATCACTTCAAAGACCACTCCACACTCCGGGCAGGAGACAATCTCTCCTTCTTCAAGTTCCTCTTCGTCCACATCCAGATCTGTTTCGCATTCCGGACAAAATGCCATTCATTTCCTCCCCGCGCGCGGCCACGAAGAGTGGCGCGAGCCTATGACTATATTTAGAATCTCCCGGTACTGGCGTCAAGTTCCCAAACCGAGGGTTACATGCAGAAATCTTATCAGCACGCGATCAGAATTCTCTTAGTCGTACTTGCTGTTCTCACATTTATTTCCCAGGCAGCGGCGCAGCAAAAAAGCCCGCGCCAAGCCCGGCCGGCTTCAGCAACTCCAGCCGGCCCCAGGACGGGAACGAGGGCCAAAGCAGACCCTGTGATTGCCCAGGTTCTGCACGAAGTTTCGGCCCAGCGCATCCAGCAGACGATTGAGAAGCTGGTCTCGTTCGGCAATCGTTCGACACTTTCCGTAAACAATCCTGATGCCGCCACCTCCGCTCAGGGGATTGTGGCCGCGCGAAACTGGATCAAATCAGAGTTTGAGCGCTACTCCGCAGCCTGTAACGGCTGCCTTGAGGTGAAGACCGATACCTTTGTGCAGGATCCGGGGCGGCGCGTTGCCGTACCTACCGAACTGCAGAACATCTATGCCATTCTGCGCGGTACCGATCCGGAACAGTCCAAACGCATTTTCCTGGTTACTGGCCATTACGACTCACGCAACAGTGACAATGCCAATACCACGGACGCCGCGCCCGGGGCCAATGACGATGGCAGCGGTACGGCCGTCTCGCTCGAGTGTGCCCGGGTGCTGAGCAAACATAAATTTCCGGTCACGCTCATTTTTCTCACCGTGGCGGGTGAAGAGCAGGGGCTTTATGGCAGCGCGCATTTCGCCAAAATGGCCAAAGCCGAGGGCTGGCAGCTGGAAGGCGTCCTGAACAATGATATTGTCGGCGGCAATCGCACGCCCGGAGATACGCTGCAAAACAATAACTGGGTGCGCGTGTTTTCCGAGGGCATTCCTGCCGCGGCTACTGATGCCGATCTGCGCCGTATACGCTCGGTGGGGGGAGAAAATGATTCAGCGTCCCGCCAGCTGGCCCGCTACATTCGCGACGTCTCGGCCACATACAATTTTGGCCAGTTCACCCCCAAGCTGATCTACCGGCGCGACCGCTACCTGCGCGGCGGTGATCACAGTGCCTTCAACGATCAGGGTTTCGCCGCGGTCCGCTTTACCGAATATCGCGAAGATTTCCACCATCAGCACCAGAACGTACGGACGGAAAACAGTATCGAATATGGGGACCTGGCCAAATTCGTGGATTACGCGTATGTTGCCAATGTCGTGCGGCTGAATGCAGCCACGCTGGCTTCCCTGGCGGCTGCTCCCGTGCCTCCGGTAAAGCTGCGACTGCTCACCAAACAACTGGAGAACGACTCCAAACTGGAATGGGACGCCGCGCCGGGAGCGACAGCATATGAAGTGTTGTGGCGCAGGACTACCGATCCCGAATTCTCCGATGAGAATGTTACGCGCACCACGGCCACGCAACTCGATCTGAATCAATCGAAGGACAACGTGATCTTTGGAGTAAGATCGATAGATGCCAAAGGGCACAGAAGTCTGGTAGCCATCCCCGAACCGGACCGAGGAGGCCCCGCGCCGGAGTAACCGAAACATGCGCGATACTAGTTTTCAATTTAGCCTTCCCCGCTTCCGGGGAGCGGTGCGGCATCTGGTGATCTTAACCGGTGGTCTCTGGGCTGCGATTGTACTGTTGTGGGCTTTTAGCAACGCCAATGCGCAATTGATACTGACCGCCGGTTCGCTCACCCCAAAACTGGTTCGTGTGGGGTGGGTATGGCAATTTGTCACTTATGCATTTATTCACCTTGATCCCAGACATTTGCTGGCATGTCTGGTGGGACTGTATTTCATTGGGTCTTCGGTCGAGGAGCGAATAGGGCAGCGTGCATTTTTCGAACTCTATCTAGGGTCGGCGGTTGTGGCCGGGCTGGCTGGCTTTCTGGTGTCGTCCACCGGCCTGATCGGGCAGGGTACGGCCATGGGTGCAGGCGCTGCCGTAAACGCCGTGCTGATGGTTTTTTATTTTCTGAATCGCGGCGCCCACATTCTTCTGTTCCCATTTCCTTTCCGGATTCCGGTGGGGTGGGTGGTTGCGGGTGTCGCGGCTATTGAAACCAGTTATTTTCTGCTGGAGCACTTTTCGCTTTTTTTCCTGGTGCAACTCCTGGGATTAGGCAGTGGCTATGTGTGGTACCGCTTTGTCTGGAGGCAAGGCGGTGTCACCGGCATGTTTCAACAGCCGTTTTTCAGCCTGCGCAACAGTTATTACCGCTGGAAGCGCCGCAGGGCGGCAAAGAAGTTTCAGGTTTATATGCGTAAGCACGGGCAGGATCCCAAAGAGTATTTCGACGAATACGGCAACTTCCGCCCGCCGGATGACAAGAAAGACCGGGGACGTGGCGGCTGGGTGAATTGAGCTGTCTTCGCTGAATTAGTTTCTCGTTTATCCGTGCGCACGGATACCGGCGGACAACCGCTGCAGCTCTTCACTTGTTAAATCGCGCCATTTCCCTGGCGGCAGTCCTTCCAGCCGCAGGCCACCGATAGCCGCACGAATTAGCCGCAGTGTGGGATGGCCAACAGCGGCTGTCATCTTTCTCACCTGCCGGTTGCGGCCTTCGGTAAGCGTCATCTCCAGCCATGCCGTGGGGACCGTCTTGCGAAAGCGGACAGGCGGATTGCGGCGCGGAAGATCATCTGGCTCCGGCAGCAGGCCAACCCTGGCAGGCCGCGTTCGCTGGCCTTCGATAATCACTCCCCGGGCAAGCTGAGCCAGAGCAGCCTCACTGGGAATCCGTTCCACCTGCACCCAGTAGGTTCGCGGATGGTTGTATGCTGGATCGGTGAGCCGATGCTGTAACTCGCCTTCACTCGTGAGCAGCAGAAGTCCCTCGCTGTCACGGTCCAGCCGCCCCACCGGATAGACGCCCTTCACTGGAATGTAATCGGCCAGAGAGGCTCGTTCCCCGGAGAACTGGCTCAGAACGCCAAACGGCTTATTGAAAATGAGGTAACGATGGCGCAAGCACCAGCTTACTCCTGCAGGGGCGCTATCTATAAATCCCGGTTACATTTTAAGCAGATGAGGCGCAAGATGCTCGCTGTTTATTGCTCCCCTGATCTGGCCAGCTCCACCGCACGCATCACCGCGCGAATTTTGGCCAGGCATTCCTGATATTCGCTTTCCGGCACTGAATCGGCAACAATTCCGGCGCCGGCCTGCACCCAGGCTTTCTTTCCTTTCATCAGCATGGTGCGAATGGCGATGCAGGAATCGAGGTTGCCGGCAAAATCCGCGTACAGAACAGAGCCGCCGTAGGTTCCGCGGCGTACAGGCTCCATTTCTTCAATGATCTCCATGGCCCGCACTTTGGGCGCGCCGGTCAGGGTGCCGGCGGGGAAGCAGGAGGTGAGCGCGTCCACGGCGCTCAGGTCTTCACGCAAAATCCCTTCCACGCTGGAAACCAGATGCATCACATGGGAGTACCGTTCGACGAACATAAGATCGCGGACCTTCACCGAGCCAAAGTCGCTCACGCGTCCCACGTCATTACGGCCAAGATCGACCAGCATTACGTGCTCGGCCTTCTCTTTTTCATCCTGGCGAAGCTCGGCCTCGAGCCTTGCATCTTCCGCTTCGTCGCGGCCGCGTTTTCGCGTTCCCGCAATGGGACGATACTCCAGATGGCGTCCGGAGACGCGCACCAGCATCTCCGGTGACGACCCCAGCACCGTCATCTCTCCCATGCGCAGAAAGTACATGTAGGGCGAGGGGTTCACGCGGCGCAGAGCGCGATAAATGTTCAGGGGCGGCACACCGGGCTGCATCTCCAGGCGCAGAGAGGGGACGGCCTGAAAAATGTCACCGGCAAGTATGTACTCCTTGATTTTCTCCACCGTCCTGAGAAAGCGGGGCTTGCTCACGGAAGCCTTAACCTTTAGCTTCCCTTTGACAGGCCGGGCTGGCTGAAGGTATTTCTTTTCGAGCGGGGTAGCCAGCTTCTTTTCGATCCGTTCGATGTCATGCACCGCACGCTCCCAGGCTTTTTTGGGCGACTCTTCCCGTACATTGGCCGAGGCAATAATATGGATTTCATGCCGCACATGGTCGAAGGCCAGCAGGCGGTCAAAAAACATCAGAATGCAGTCGGGAATGTGCAGGTCATCTTTGGCCGTGGTGGGCAGCTTCTCCAGTTGACGGATGGCATCATGGGCAAAAAAGCCAACAGCGCCGGATGTAAAAGGCGGCATGCCGGGAACGCGCGCCATTTTATGCTCACGCAGCAGTCCATCCAGCACCCGGAACATGCTTCCCTGAATCTTCTTCTGGCGCCCGCCCCTTTCGAGCGTTATGTGCTCGCCGCTGGCCCGAAGAATCATATAGGGCCGCGCGCCCAGAAACGTGTATCGGCCCACGTTCTCTCCGCCTTCCACCGATTCCAGCAGAAAAGCATTCGGCTCTTCGGCGGCAATGCTCAGAAACGCGGAAACAGGAGTGCTCAGGTCGGCAGCCACGGTTTTGGCCACGGGAATCATTGTGGCGTCATGGGCCAGGCGTGAAAATTCTTTGTAATCAGGCAGCAGCATCGCAGATTATCTTAATGGATGACAGAGGAACGCTGGGGCAGGCAGTGTACTCTTTGCCCGGCGTCATGTATATCATTGGTTATCCAAAGCAGGCGAAACTTTGGCCGAATGGGCTTCAATTGAACTATACTTCTGCAAATTTCAATGATTTCCTTGAGAATGTAAGGAAACAGGAAGTTCGCTCCAGGGCCAGCTGGGGTGAACTGCACAGGTGAGCGCGGATGCTAGTTAGATTCTGGGGTGTTCGTGGTTCGACTCCGACTCCCCAGTCAGAAAATCTGCGATACGGCGGCAACACCTCATGCGTGGAGGTGCGGGTGGGCGGACACATTTATGTGTTCGACTGCGGCACCGGCTTCCGCAATCTGGGCAAGCAACTCATGCAGGAAAGTAACGGCGCTCCGCTTTCCGCCCATATCTTTCTCTCGCATTTTCACTGGGACCACATTCAGGGGATTCCGTTTTTCACGCCCCTCTATGGCGACGAGGAGAGTGCTTTCTTCTTTCACTCCTCCAATCGCGCCCACGGACTGCAGCGCGCGATTGAAGAGCAGATGGCCGATCCGTACTTTCCAGTGAATATGAGCGAGATGGCGGCGCGCCGCAAGTTTTACGACATCAGCGAGAGCCGGGTTGAATTCGATCAGTGCGTCGTTCGGTCCACGTGGCTCAACCACCCCCAGGGCTGTTTGGGCTTTCGCCTCGAAACCAAAGACAAGGTTCTGGTCTACGCCACTGACAACGAGCCCGGCCATCCTGTTTTCGATAAAAACGTCCGCAAACTGGCCGAAGGGGCAGATGTGCTCATCTATGACGCCCAGTATCTGCCGGAAGAATATGAAGCCGACAAGCGCGGCTGGGGACACAGCCACTGGCGGGAAGCGGTCAACATCGTTATGCAAAGCGGCGCCAAAGAGCTGGTCCTGTTTCATCACGATCCCGACCACAGCGACGAATGCATTGACGCGGTCGTAACCAAAGCGCGTGAGTATTACCCCAAAGTCAGTGCGGCGGCAGAGGGTTTGGAGATTTTGCTGTAGAAAAGCAGTTCCTTGTCGTTGGCTTTTGGCCTGCAAAGAAAAATGCCCCCGCATTACTGATTGAATCTCCACGTTTGCCCGTCTCTGCCCTGCACCTGTAATATCAGAGGTTTGGTGCTGCATACCGGCGATGTCACACGAACTCCCTAAAACTTATGATCCCGGCGCGATTGAACAGCGCTGGGCGGAATACTGGATCGCGGAAAAGATCTTCTCCGTGAAGACGCCGGAGCCCGGCTCCGAAGCCGCGCAAAAGGTGTTTACCCTCCTGCTGCCACCGCCGAACGTCACCGGGCGGCTCCACATGGGGCACATGCTGAACCAGGCGGAGATGGACATCATCATCCGCTGGCGGCGTATGCGCGGCTTTATCACCCTTTGGCTGCCGGGCACCGATCACGCCGGCATCGCCACTCAGATGATGGTGGAGCGCCAGCTTGCCACCGAGGGGCTGAGCCGGCAAAAGATGGGCCGTGAGGCATTCATCGAGCGCGTCTGGGAGTGGAAGCGGCAGTATGGCAGCGCCATTCAGGCCCAGATGAAGCGGCTGGGCGCGTCCGTGGACTGGGAGCGCGAGTACTTCACCATGGATGAAGGCCTCTCGCACGCCGTGACCGAGGTCTTTGTTCGCCTGTATGAAGAAGGCCTGATTTATCGCGGCAAGTACATTGTGAACTGGTGCCCGCGCTGCATGACGGCCATCTCCGATCTGGAGGTGGTGCATGAAGAAGTTGCGGCCAAACTGTACCAGGTCCGCTATCCGGTTTCCGGGATGCCCGGCGAGTTTGTCACCATCGCCACAACCCGGCCAGAGACCATGCTGGGCGACGTGGCCGTCGCGGTAAATCCCACGGACAAGCGCTACACCGCTCTGCACGGCAAAATGCTGCTGCTGCCGCTGCTCGACCGCGAGATTCCCCTGATTACCGACGATCAGGCCGATCCCGCGTTCGGGACCGGCGCCGTGAAGGTAACTCCCGCGCACGACGCCAACGATTTCCAGATTGGTCTCAGGCACAATCTGCCGCAACTCAACGTGATGGACGAGGAAGGCCGCATCAATGAAAATGGCGGCCCCTATGCCGGGCTGGACCGTTATGCGGCGCGGGAAAAAATCCTGCGCGACCTCGAAGAGCGAGGCCTTTTCGCGGGAACCAAAGACCATGTACACGCGATTGGCAAATGTGATCGCTGCAAGACGGTGGTTGAGCCCCGGCTCTCCACGCAGTGGTTCATAAAGATCCAGCCGCTGGCCGACCGCGCCATTGAGGCGGTCGAAAAAAGCGAGATTGTCTTTACTCCGGAAAATTATTCGAAGACTTACTTCGAATGGATGCGCAACATCCATGACTGGTGCATCTCGCGCCAGCTTTGGTGGGGACACCGTATTCCCGCATGGCACTGCCGGAACTGCCGTGAAATCATTGTTGCCCGCATGGCCCCGGCGAGCTGCACAAAGTGCGGCGGCCAGAATCTGGAGCAGGACCAGGATGTGCTCGATACCTGGTTTTCTTCCGGCCTGCTGCCCTTCACCGCACTGGGATGGCCGCAAAAGACGCCGGACCTGGACGTTTTTTATCCCACGTCGCTCCTGATCACCGGTTTCGACATTTTGTTTTTCTGGGTGGCCCGCATGATCATGCTCGGCTGCCATTTCATGGCTGGCCATCCACAGGGCAGCGTGCCATTTAAAGAGGTTTACATTCACGCTTTGGTGCGCGATGCCGAGCGCCAGAAGATGTCGAAGACCAAAGGCAATGTGATTGATCCCATCGAGATCACCGAAAAATACGGGACAGATGCGGTGCGCTTTACTCTGGCCTCGATGGCTTCCCCTGGCACGGACATTGCGTTCAATCCTGACCGCACCGATGGGTATCGCGCCTTTGCCAACAAAATCTGGAATGCGGCGCGCTTCGTCTTCATGAATCTGGACCGCGTGGGCGGCGTGAGTCTCACGCAGGGAGCGCCGGCTGAGGAAATGAATCGGCTGGAGAACCGCTGGATCTACTCGCGCTTTCAGCATGTTGCCGCAGAGGTCAGCCAGGGGCTGACAAACTATCGCTTTGATGAAGCCGCGAACACGATTTACCGCTTCTTTTGGGGCGAGCTGTGCGACTGGTATCTGGAGATCATCAAGCCCCGGCTTTCCGGGCCCGAAGCAGATGCTCGCTCGGCGCTGGCTTTTCTGGGTGATGTTTTTGAAGGCTCGCTTCGCCTGCTCTCTCCGTTCATGCCCTTTATCACGGAAGAAATCTGGCACGCGGTTTATGAGGGCAAGCCGCCACAACAGTCCATTGCTCTGGCCCGTTATCCAGAGCTGGACAGCCGCTGGGTAAACAACGAAGCCGAAGAGCAGATGGCCGTTTTGCAGGAGCTGATTGTGACCATCCGCAATATCCGTGCGGAGATGAAGGTCGAGCCTAAATTACGGACACCTGTTCGAATCCATGCCGCGGAGCAAATACAACGTTTAATACGAGAAAATCAGGGTATGGTTGAGCGGCTGGCAAATGTGGAAGGCATCGAGTTCAGTGGAGCTTCACTGGCCAACGCGCCGGGTGTGCGCACCACGCCCAGGTTTGAAGTCGCAATTGTTTACGAACAAAAAATTGATGTAGCCGCCGAGCGTGACCGCCTGACGAAAGAACTGAAGAAACTGGAAGGTGAACAGACCAATGGCGAACGGCAGCTCGGCAACGAGCAGTTTTTGTCCAAAGCGCCGGCGCAGGTGGTGGAGGGCTTACGAAAGCGCAAAGCGGAAGTTGAACTGCTGATTAAAAAGATTCGCGCTGCGCTTGACGGCCTGGGTTAAGCTCAAAGCAAGCTCAAAAGAATCAAAAGGCTCAGAAGCATAAAACATGGACTGGCACAGCCGCAGAATTAGTTATCTTCTCGAATACGGTTTGCTGGAAGACAAAGCCACCAGCGACGTTACCTCGCGCTCCTGCATTGACAGTGAGCAGCGCGCCACAGCCACAATTTTGGCCAAACAGGACTGTGTTCTCGCCGGCGTGGGCGCGATTGCCAGGATTTTTGAGATCTATGAGCGCCTGGATCAGAACGCCATCGGCCACGCGGAAGTCATTAGCCACGGCGAAATCTTTGATGGTGTGCGCCTGCACAAAGGCCAGGCCATTGCCGTGATTCGCCACAATGCCCGCGTTCTGCTCTCCTGCGAGCGGGTGATCCTCAACATCCTGCAGCGGCTGAGCGGCATTGCCACCATGACGCGTCTTTTTGTGGATGCAATTCAGGGCACGCAGGCGCGCATTCTGGATACGCGCAAGACCATGCCGGGGCTGCGTGTGCTGGATAAGTACGCCGTGCGCTGCGGCGGTGGGCACAACCACCGGCTGGACCTCTCCGAGGGTATTCTGATTAAGAACAACCATATTGCCCTCGCCGGTGGCGTGGCGGCAGCCCTGCAAAGAGCGCTGCAAAATCGCCGCACGGAACAGACAGTGGAAATTGAAGTTCGCACCATGGCTGAGCTCGAAGAGGCGCTGGCCAATGGCGCTGAGTCCATACTGCTGGACAACATGACGGTGGAAAGCGCGCGCCAGGCCGTGGAATTTATTCGCAAACAACCCCGCCGCCTGCCGGTGGAAGTCTCGGGCGGCATTCGCCTCGAAAACGTGCGTGCCTACGCCGAGACCGGGACCGACTATATTTCCGTGGGTATGCTCACGCATTCGCCACATGCCGTGGACCTGAGCATGCGCATTATGCCGGCATAGCGGAAAAAGCCGCTGAGCAGGCTGTTTTTTTGAATGGTGAAAGTCCTCAACCCGAACCTGGAGCAGGGTGATGTGCTCTCGGCTGAAGCCCTGGCGGCTTTCGCGCGCAATACGATCTTTGCCGGCAATATCCATCACTGGCCGGAAGTGGAGTCCACGAACTCCCTGGCGCTGCAGGCTGCTGCTGAGGCAAAGAATCCCACGGAGGGCGCGGTATTTATGGCCGATGCCCAAACCGCCGGACGCGGGCGCGGCCAGCACACGTGGCATTCCGAGCGGGGAAATGGGCTTTACGCGTCTTTTCTGGTCCGTCCCAAAATACTGCCTGTCCATATTCTTTGGCTTTCGCTTTCCGCCGCACTTGCCGTACAGGACGCCGTTCGCGGAGCCACGGAGCTGAATGCGGACATTCGCTGGCCCAACGATCTGCTTTTTGGCGAGAAGAAATTTTGCGGCATTCTCACGGAAGCGAGTTCGGACCCAGCTCATGTGCAGTACGCGGTGATTGGAATCGGCATCAACGTAAACCACGCCGAGTTCCCCAGCGAGCTTTCCGGCATAGCAACATCTCTGCGGATGGAACTGGGGCGAAACATCTCTCGCGTGCAGCTGGCCGGGCTGCTGGTGCGCGCGCTGGACCGTGAGTACCGCACGCTGCTGCAGGCGGCGCACACCGCCGACCACACCGGCCGGCAGTTCGGGCCTATCATCAACAAAATTTCCGCCGGCTCCTCTTACGTTATGGGCAGAAAAGTCCATGTGGAGGAAAATGGCGGGTACACGGGAATCACCGACGGTCTTGATTTTCGCGGATTTCTTCGCGTACGCACGGATGAGGGCCTGAGAACCGTCATTTCCGGCTCGGTACGTCCGCTGGCAAAGGAGATTTGATGCTGCTGGTCCTCGATGTGGGAAACACCAACACCGTGCTGGGTGTTTATCAACTGGCCGCGGCATCCGGCAAGGCCGAAGAAGCCAGGCTGGTCGCGCACTGGCGGGTGGCCACCATCCGCACGCACACCGTGGATGAGTATGGCGTGCTGTTTCGCAACCTGTTTTCCATCGGCGGAATCGAGGTGTCCGATGTTCACGGAATCATCATTTCATCCGTCGTGCCTCCCATGGATTCCACCCTGCGCGAGGTGTGCGAACGCTATTTCCACAAAAAACCGCTGTTTGTGGAGCCGGGCATCCGGACCGGCATGCCGATTCACTACGACAATCCGCAGGAAGTGGGCGCCGACCGGATCGTGAATGGCGTTGCCGCTTTTGAAAAGTACGGCGGGCCATGCGTGGTAGTGGATTTCGGCACGGCAACCACCTTCGATGCTGTTTCCGGCAAAGGTGAGTACCTGGGCGGAGTGATCTCGCCGGGCATCGGAATTTCCGCACAGGCGCTGTTTGAGCACACGGCGCGCCTGCCTTTGGTGGATATCCGCAAGCCGGCCAAAATCATCGGTACGAACACGGTCAGCAGCATTCAGTCAGGATTGTTCTTTGGCTATCTGGGTCTGGTGGATGGAATTATTGAGCGCCTGCTCGAAGAGCTCGGAGAAGACACAAAAGTCGTGGCTACCGGCGGACTGGCGCGCCTGATCGGAGAGCATTCACAATACATCAAAACCGTGGACGACCTGCTCACGCTCGATGGATTACGCCTCATCTGGGAGCGCAATGCAGCGACAGGAAAGCAGCGCGGCGCGCATTAAGTTTTATCGAAAGCAGAAGGCTACTTATTTTTCCAAACCGGCTTGCGTTTCTCGATCACCGCGCGCAGACCTTCCTGCACATCCTCAAGGTTCATCAGTTCGTTGAGATAGAGGTCCTGTGACTTCTTCATCGCTTCCTTGATCGGCATCCCCATGCCGCCGGAGATCACGCGTTTGGTCACTTCCAGTACCGGGCCGCTGAACTCCGCAATCCGGGCCATCAGGCCTTCCACCTGCTGTTTTAATTCCGTCTCCGGGACCACTTTGTTCACAAAGCCAAAGTGCAGCGCATCTTCGGCGGAAAGAGCTTCGCCGGTGAGAATTAATTCGTAAGTTTTTTTAGGGCCAATCAACTGCGGCAGCATGACGGCAGCAAAAGGCGGAAAGACGCCCAGCTTCACTTCCGGCTGCGCGAACTTGGCGCGCGGCGTGGCGATGATCACGTCGCCAAAGCCCACCAGCTCCGAACCTGCTCCAATGGCCGGACCGTTGACGACCACGATCACAGGCTTGGAAATATCCACCATGGCCTGAAAGACCCGGGTAAACGCATCCAGGGTTTGAAAAACGCGATCAGGACGGGAATCCTCAAGTGATATGCCGGCGGAAAAAGCCGCCTGCGAGGAAGAGAGCAGAATGGCCTTCACATCGGCCCGCCCATTCAGGCTCTCAATGGCTTCCGCTATCTCCTTCATCATGGGCACAGTAAGTACGTTGTGCGGCGGATGGTCGAGGACGAGCCGGGCAACGAAGCCTGCAATATCAAACCGGATGAATTTGAACTCCGGCGCGGCTTTCTGATCGTTGGGTGTATTCGCGTTCTCTACAATGGGGCCAGTGGCCATGCTTACCTCTTGCAACCAGACGTGGCTGAATTATCCGACGAAACGCACTCAGGCACAAGCGAGCATCCGTACCTGTACCACAATTACGCGCCTTATGATTCCGGCTGACACAGACAGCGCAGGGTTTCGTAGAATGGCAGCATGAGAATTGCTCTGGGCGCCGACCATGCCGGTTTCGAATTAAAAGACAAGATCAAGCAGTATTTACAGCAAAAAGCTTTGCAGGTCGAGGACTATGGAACCAGTTCCGCCGAGTCAGTGGATTACCCTGACTACGCCTGTCGCGTGGGGCAGGACGTGAGCGCAGGCTGTTCCGACCGGGGAATTTTGGTTTGCGGAAGCGGTATTGGCATGGCCATGGCGGCAAACAAAGTCCACGGCATCCGCGCGGCCAACGTCACTACAGAGCATGAAGCAAGGATGAGCCGCGAGCACAACAATGCCAATGTTCTTGCCCTGGGCGCAAGAATTCTTGGGGCAGAGGAAGCCTTTCGCATCGTGGATACATGGCTGGCCACGCAGTTTGCCGGCGGGCGGCATGAGCGCCGGGTGGAGAAAATGGCGGCCCTCGAACAGGAAGCAGCCAGCACGGGCGCTTCCACAGGGCATGCAAGCTGATGATGTAAGACCTGGCCAGCCGCGATTTTGAAGTCAGCACCGATCCTGAGCGGATTGACGTTGCCAAAGTCCACGAGTATCTCACTCACTCCTGCGGAATTCCGCTCGCAACAGTACAACGCTCGATAAAAAATTCGCTCTGCTTCGGCATTTATCACCAGCGCGAAAACTGCGCGGCATTTATTGCTTGCACCTGCCTGATTCCAGTGATAGCCTGGGCACTATTTCACAGTTGCTTATCTGCTCCGGCTACACGAATACAACCAGAAGGGACGGACCATGCCACCAACTGATCCCATTCAGCACGTAGTTCTTTTAATGCTTGAGAATCATTCGTTCGATCAGATGCTTGGCTGCCTAAAGGCCGTGAATCCTGATGTAAACGGAGTCGATCTTCAGAATCCCGGCAAGAATACGGATTCTGATGGCCGGGTCTATTTCCAAAAGGAAACAGACGAAGTGCAGACGGTTTATGATCCCCGGCACGAACTGATCGACGTTCAGCAGCAGATCGCAGACAGCAATGGCGGTTTCGTTGCAAACTTTTCCAAAACATATCCGCGCAGCTCTTTTGAAGACCGGCAACAAATCATGGGATATTACGGTCTGGGGAAACTGCCGGCCCTTCATGCTTTGGCACAGGATTTCACTGTTTGCGATCAGTGGTTTTCATCACTGCCGGGGCCAACCTGGCCCAACCGTTTCTTTGCGTTGTCCGGAACTTCCAATGGCGAAATACAGATGCCAGAGAGTACTTTGCAGGATCTGAATCCCTCATTCTATTTCCATCAGAATCAGGACACTATTTTTGACCGCCTGAACTCCGCCGGGCGATCCTGGAAAGTTTATTACTATGATTTTCCCAATTCGTGGCTACTGCTGCACCAGCTCGAACACCCTGAAAATCTGAGCCGTTACCATCACATCGACAAATTTTTCGCGGAAGTAAGCGAACCCGCAGGGTTTCCCGACTTTGTCTTTATTGAACCCAAATATTTTGGCCAGGATCAGAATGATGATCATCCTCCCCACAACGTAATCAAAGCCGAAAAGCTCGTAGCCGATGTTTACAACGCGCTGCGCAGCAGCCCGTTGTGGGACTCTACGTTACTGATTGTTACGTTTGATGAACATGGCGGTTTTTATGACCACGTTGTTCCTCCGCCGGCTATTCCTCCCGACGATAAGCAAAGCCGCTATGCCTTCAATCAGTATGGAGTACGTGTTCCTGCCTTGCTGATTTCACCCTGGGTGGGCAGGCGAGCCGAGCACACGCTTTTTGATCACACCAGCGTGCTCAGATACCTGAGCGACAAGTGGGGCCTTGCGCCGCTGGGCCAGCGCACTGCCAGCGCCAACAGTATCGCCGCTGGAATTACAGAAAGCACGGCGCGCACAGATACGGTGCCCTTCATCAGAGTTCCTTATGCGTCGCTGATTGCTCCCAGCCCTGAACTGGAAAAGGAAGACGTCTCGGACCATCAGGAGGCAATTCGTGGATTCTCGCGCTTGCTGGAGAGAGCCACGGATGATCCTGCTTATACACACCCTTATCCTGCACCGGGAGCCTGGGCGAAAATCAAGAACTCTCTGGGCAAAAAATTCATCGGGCTGGGAAATTCGCTCACCGCCGACTATCAGACAATTCAGGACTCGAGAGTTCGACGGCTCACTGGCCTGGTAAAAGATCTGGCGAAGAGCGGCCGAAAGCTGAATCTCCCGAACCAGCACACTTAGTAGTAAGATTTGCCTGTGATGGAAAATTCGTGGATGGTTCGTTCTTTGTCGAAAGCAGACCCTGAAATTGCGCGGGCCATCGCGCATGAAACCCAGCGCCAGCATGAAGGCCTGGAGTTGATCGCATCGGAAAACTTTGTCAGCATGGCGGTGCTGCAGGCGGCGGGGTCGGTATTTACGAATAAATATGCCGAGGGCTACCCTGGCAAGCGCTATTATGGCGGCTGCGAATTCGCCGATGTGGTGGAGACCCTGGCGCGGGACCGAGCCAAACAGCTCTTTGGCGCCGAGCACGCCAACGTGCAGCCCCACTCCGGGTCGCAGGCCAACATGGCCGCCTATATGTCCCTGCTGCAGCCGGGCGATTCCATTCTGGGGCTGAATCTGGCCCACGGAGGCCATCTCACGCATGGCCATCCCCTGAATTTTTCAGGAAAAATGTACCGCATCATTCCTTACGGAGTCCGCAAAGATACGGAAACCATCGATTATGACGAACTGGAGCAGATTGCCGAACGTGAGCGCCCCAAACTCATTGTGGGCGGCGGCAGCGCCTATTCGCGCATCATCGATTTTGCCCGCATGAGGCAGATTGCCGATAAAGTCGGCGCCAAATACATGGTGGACATGGCGCACTTTGCCGGACTGGTGGCTGGCGGAGCGCATCCTTCGCCCGTTCCACACTGCCATGTGGTGACCACCACCACTCACAAAACCCTGCGCGGTCCGCGCGCCGGCATGGTGCTCTGCCAGCAGGACCTGGCCGCCGCGGTGGACAAAGTGGTTTTTCCAGGAATTCAGGGCGGGCCACTGATGCACATTGTTGCCGCCAAGGCAGTGTGCTTTGCCGAGGCTCTGCAACCGGAATTCAAAGAGTACGCGCGCCAGGTGGTGGCCAATGCGCGGACGCTGGCCCAGACCATGATCGACGAGGGCTACCGCGTGATTTCCGGCGGGACAGACACACACTTGTTCCTGATGGATGTCTTCTCGCAGGGCATGTTCGGCAGCGAGGCCGAGGAAGCTCTGGGGCAGGCTGGCATCACAGTCAACAAAAACGCGATTCCTTTCGACACCAATCCGCCTCTTCGTCCGAGTGGAATCCGCCTTGGCACGCCCGCGCTGACCACCCGGGGCATGAAGGAAACAGAGATGCGTCAGGTGGGTAAATGGATCGCCGAAGCTCTGCGCCAGCGGAAGGAACCTTCAGCACTAAGTCGCATCCGTATGCAGATAAGAGACCTGGCGGATACATTTCCGCTCTATCCGGAATTGCAAGTACCCGTAACAGTTGAGTAAGGGGAAAGAGCTTGATTTTTAATAGCCGGTTTAGCTGGAAGCATCCTTATGGGTGGCGGACAAATCTTCGCATTTTCCTTCCTCGTCCTGTTTACTGGTGGTTTGATAAAGGCAAAGATTGCGAAGCTGTGGGTGCTGAACATCATTGGTATAACCAGGATAATGAGAACAGCGCGTGCTACCACTGTAAAGTGGTTCGGGCAGGTCAACTGTGGCGAAAATCTGCGGACTGACCTCGTGGTATGAGCATCATCTCTTTGCGGAATCTGAACGCTGTTTTCGGGGTACAATTCCCCTTCCGCACGCTTTTTGTGAGGTACGCCCCATGGCTAAGATCGTCTATTTAGTTGCAGCAATTGCACTTACGGGATTTATGACAGCAGCAGACAAAGCCAATACCGCAGCTTCGACGGCTTCCGCTCCGCCGGTGGCAAAAAAAAACCATACGGAAAACCACATCAACGGCGGAACACTGGTGGACGATTACCGCTGGCTGCGGGACAAGTCCAATCCCGAGGTCGCGCAATATCTCGAAGCCGAGAATGCCTACGCTGACGCAGTCATGAAGCCGACCGAGGCGCTGCAAAAGAAGCTTTATGACGAGATGCTCAGCCACATCAAGGAAACGGACGTAACTGTACCGTACCGCGAGGGCGGCTATTTCTACTACTCGCGCTGGGAGGCGGGAAAGCAGTATCCAATCTTCGCCCGCAAAAAGAACGGTCTCGACGCTCCCGAGCAGATCACCATCGACCAAAATGAGCTGGCCAAAGGCGAACAATTCATGGCCGTGGGCGCCTACGAAGTAAGTGACGACGGCAATCTGCTCGCTTATTCCACCGACAACACCGGTTTCCGCCAGTACAACCTGCATGTGCGCGACCTGCGCACGGGCAAGGATCTGCCCGATACGGCAGAGAAGACCGGCTCCGTGGTTTGGGCCAATGACAATCAGACCGTCTTTTACACCGTGGAAGATCCGGCAAAGCGGCAGTACCGCCTTTATCGCCACAAACTCGGAACCAGCGGCAGCGACGAACTGGTGTACGAAGAAAAAGATGAACGCTTCGACGTAAGCGCCGGAAAATCGCGCAGCGGCAAATTCATCTTCATGATTCTGGGCAGCCACACTACCTCAGAAGTGTGGTACCTCGAGGCGGACCATCCCGAGGGCAAGTGGAAGATGATCGCGCCGCGCGTTCAGGACGTTGAGTACTACGCCGACCACATTGGCGATGAATTTTATATTCGCACCAATGATAAAGGCCGCACCTTCCGTCTGGTCACCGCACCCATCGCCACCCCGGAGAAGAACAACTGGAAAGAGATTGTGCCGGTTCGTCCGGACGTAATGATCTCGGATTTTGAACCTTTTCAGGATTTCTATGTGCTGGTGGAGCGGGAGAATGGTCTGCCGCAGCTTACCGTAGTTGACCTGGCCAGCGGCGCCAAACAGCGGATTGCCTATCCTGAGCCTGTCTACTCAGCCGGCGCGCAGATTAATCGCGAGTACAAGACAAAGCAGTTTCGCTATGCTTATCAATCACTCATCACACCTGCCTCGGTCTACGACTATGACGTGGAAAAGCATACCTCCACCCTGTTAAAGCGGACGGAGGTGCCGGGCGGCTACGATCAATCCCTCTACAACTCCGAGCGAGTCTGGGCCGTGGCCAGCGACGGCACAAAAGTTCCCGTCTCGGTGGTCTACCGCAAAGATCTGAAGAAACCGGATGGCTCCAACCCGCTCTACGTGTACGCCTACGGCTCTTATGGATTCAGTCTGCCCGTGAATTTTGGCTCTTCGCGCCTGAGCCTGCTCGATCGCGGCGTGGTCATGGCTTTTGCGCATATTCGCGGCGGAGGCGACCTGGGCAAGCCGTGGCACGATGCCGGTCGCATGATGAACAAGATGAATACGTTCACCGACTTCATCGACTGTACCGAATATTTGGTTTCGCATAAGTACGGCTCGCGCAACAAAATAGCGATTGAAGGCGGCTCGGCCGGCGGCCTGCTGATGGGAGCGGTTACCAATCTTCGTCCGGACCTCTACAAGGCGGTTGTGTCGCATGTGCCCTTCGTGGACGTGATGAACACCATGCTCGATGCCAGCCTGCCGCTCACTGTGGGCGAATACGAAGAGTGGGGGAATCCCAATGAAAAGCAGTTTTACAACTACATGGTCAAATATTCGCCGTATGACAATCTGAAAAAAGCGGCGTATCCAGCAATGCTGGTAAAGACCTCATTCAACGACAGCCAGGTAATGTACTGGGAGCCCGCGAAGTACACCGCCAAATTGCGTACCCTGAAAACCGATCACAACGTGCTTTTGCTGAAAACGAACATGGCGGCCGGGCATGGCGGATCTTCCGGCCGATATGACCATTTAAAAGAAATCGCATTCGATTATGCCTTCATACTCACGCAGCTGGGAGTAGAGAAGTAGGAAGGTGCCGTCTGCGCCTGGCCTGTGGCTGTTGGGACACTGAGCATAAGTAATCAAGGATGGCTGTTTATCAGGCTTCCCGGCCCTCCTTTAGCCCTTAAACTGCTTCCAATGAAGTAACGGCATTCGTGGGACAGCTCCTGGGGGCATCCATTGCGGTTACGCAAAACAGTTCGGTGTGTGCTTTTTTTTCTGGCAGCGGGGCTGGTTTACGCGCAGACGAGCAGTCATCCGGATACAAACACCATAGTGGCGCGAATGCTTGCCGCTCAGCATGAAAACGTTGCCCGTCTTCGGGCGTTTACTGTTCGCAGAAACTATCAGCTTCTCGACCAGCATTCTGTCAGCAAGGCGGAGATTGTTGCCGATATTACCTGGCATCCGCCGGGCAAAAAACAATACAGTATTGAGAGTGCAAGCGGAGGATTGGGCGAAAGGGTGCTTCGCGACGTCCTGAGCAAAGACACGGAAGCAGCCAGGGACCCACAAAAACGTGAGCTCTCGCTGGACAACTACGACTTTCAGTTTCTTCGCATGGAGGCGCTGGAAGGCCGCCCCTGTTACGTACTGGCTCTGAACCCACGACGGGAGGAGAAAGAACTGCTCCGGGGGCAAGTATGGGTGGATGCCGAGAATTACAAAATTCACCGGCTTGAAGGCAAGCCCATGAAAAGTCCCTCCTGGTGGATACGTGATCTGTACATTCTCATGACCTTCGCTGATATCGGCGGCATGTGGCTGCACACCTCTACCCAGGCCGTGGCCAATGTGCGATTCCGGGGGCAGTACATAATGCGCTCCCGTGACCTTGAATATCGCTCCGCCGATAATCCATCCATCCAGACTCAGCACACCCCGGCAGTGCTGGCCGGCGCAGTGGTACAGAGATAAGAGACAAAAATTGAAAGCCCCTGCACTCGTCTCCGAACGCAGGGGCTGCAAGTGATACCGGACCTGTAAGCCGAATTCTGTCCGGCGGTTTTCCGCCTGGACGGTTATTCCTCTGGGCTGGGCATTACTGCGCAGCTCAAGCGACCTACCCGGAAGTTTGGCGCCTCGAGCCGAGACGCATTGAGTGTTGTCACCCAAACTTCTTCCCTATTTGGTCTTGCTCCGTGTGGGGTTTGCCCTGCCCCGTGCATTACTGCCCGGGCGGTGCGCTCTTACCGCACCTTTTCACCCTTACCCCGCGATAGCGAGGCGGTATCTTCTCTGTGGCACTTTCCGTCTAACGAGCTTGAACCCGCCATCCCGGACGTTATCCGGCACACCGCTCTGTGGAGTTCGGACTTTCCTCCCTCTTTCTCCCGCAATCAGGGAAAATCCCGCCATTCAGGAGAAAGACAGCAACCGTCCGGTCCAGCATCAACTGTATTCATTATAGATGTTTCCTATATCGTAGTGTGCCAATCCGATGTCATACACGGCACAGGCAATTTCACTGTGATTCGGTGGAATACAATAAAATGGAAGATTGTTTTATTAAGTATTCATGATTTTGCTGCTCAGTATCGCTGCCGCCGGACTGGCTCTGTGCGGAATGGGATTTTACGTGCTCTGCCTGTGGAGCGCCCGGACTTTCCGGCGCGATAGCCAGAAGCCTTTATCCGGGTATACTCCGCCTGTTTCCATTCTGAAACCACTGCGCGGCGTCGATCCTCAGATGTATGAGAGCTTCCGAAGCCATTGTGTACAGCAGTATCCCGAATACGAGATCATTTTTGGCGTGAGCGAGGCGGATGATCCCGCGGTGGACGCCGTACATCAGCTCATGCACGAGTTTCCAGCGTGCCGAATACGTCTGGTGGTCTGCCAGCAGATACTGGGAAACAACCGCAAGACCAGCAACCTGGTGCAGATGCTGCCCCATGCGCGGTACAACCATGTACTGGTGAATGACAGCGATATTTACGTCGCGCCGGATTACCTGCGCCGGGTGATGTCGCCGTTTGTTGATCCGAAGGTGGGAATGGCTACCTGCCCTTACCGGGGCATTGCCGCCGATACGCTGGGTTCCAAACTGGAGTCGATCGGCATCAGCACCGATTTTATTGCCGGCGTGCTGGCTGCACGGCAAATTGAAAACGGAATCCATTTCGCGCTGGGCTCCACGCTGGCCATGAGCCGCAAGGCGCTCGAAGCCATTGGTGGTCTTGAGCCGCTGGTGGATTATCTGGCCGACGATTTCGAACTGGGCTGCCGCATTGCGCAGGCTGGTTTTGAAGTGGTACTCACGGACGTGGTGGTGGAAACCCACCTGCCCAAATACAGCTTCCGCCAGTTCTTCGAACATCAGATGCGCTGGGCCCGCAGCACACGTGACTCCCGGCGACATGGTTACATCGGCGTTTTGCTGACCTTTGGCCTGCCCTGGGCGATGATTGCCGTGCTGCTCTCAGCAGGCGCGTGGTGGTCGTGGATGGTCCTGGCTGCTGCCGCCGCATTGCGTATGGCGGTGGCGGTAGAGGTCGGCGTGGGAGTGGTGCATGACCGCTCATTGTGGGGCCGCCTGTGGCTGCTGCCCCTGCGTGACCTGATCGCCTTTGGCGTCTGGTTTGCCAGCTTTGCCGGGCATGAAGTTCACTGGCGCGGCGATGTCTTCATTCTGGAAAACGGAAAGATCCGTCCCATCTATTTGTCTGAGGAGCCTCCGGTGGCCGCAACCGAGCCGGATGAAGTCTCCGCACACGGGTAAAGCACCAGTTTTCCGCCCCACTTGGCGAGCTGGCAATACTCAGAGCTCTTCACATACGCGGGAATCTTGTCTTCTTCGGTCCATAAAAATGTTCGTTCGCGGCCGTGCCATCTGCGGCTGAAAGACTCGTCGTCATCGAAGATCGCCGGAGCATCGGGGAACATGGAGCCGTACCAGATGTTGTTGCGCCGACCATTCAAAATGCGCATCTGCTGGTGGGTATAGAAATTGATGCTCGAGGCAGCTTCGTAATCGCCGTTGATTTCAATCGCGTCGCCCGGTCGCCACTGTTTCTGAATGGCATCCGCAAGAACTTTGGACGAGAGTACGGGAGAGAAAATTCTCAGGCCGGTGTGAGCCTGATGCAGAAACACCACCATCATGGCTGCGAGCGCCAGGTTGGCCACAAAGGTACGGCCTGAGCGGCGCAGCAGCCAGTTCAAAACACTTCCCATGGCAAGAGCAATTCCGGTGACTAAAAGCGGAACGCGAAATGCGCCCATGGCCTGCGGCGTGAGATCGAGAAAATGGCCGAACGAGAGCGCATAATCCGCAGGATTCTTTTTGAGCAGCTCGGCAATATCGTAGTTCGCAGGCGGCGTGTGGGCTTCGCGGAGCAATAACAGGGCGGCTACGCAGGCCGCCAGTCCGATTGCCATCAGCACCACGGAAGAGATTCTTCCACTGCGGCGTACCGGACTATCTTTCGCGGAGCATGTCTCGCTAGACAGCCAGCCGCCTATCAACAGCGCCAGGCCGGGTACGCCTGGAATCACGTAGTACTCCTGACGGCTGGAGAAGCTGAAGAACAGCAGCACGGAAAACATCCATACGGCAAAGAGCAGGGTGCCTTTCTGCTGCGGCGTAAGCCCATTGCGCCATTCCGACAGCCTGTGAGGAATTTGCGCGAGCGCCTGACCGATGAAAGCCGTCCACGGCATCAGCCAGATGAGCATGAGTCCCCAAAAAAGCCACAGTGGGACCGTGTCATAGTCGACAGGGTAACGCTTGTTGAGATAGCGCAGGAAGTGCTCATTGATGAAATAAAACCAAAAAAATCCCCGCGCTTGCCCGGCAGCGGGATTTCTGAAACCAGCCAGCAGATGCCAGGGCGCGGAGATCGCAAGAAATACCAGAAATCCCGAGAGCAGGCGCAGCCGCAGCAGCTGGCGCAGATTTTTGGTGAGCAGCAGGAACGCAAGAATCGTGCCGACAGGGAAGACCAGGCCGATCAGTCCCTTGGTGAGCACATTGAGCGCCATGGTGGCGGCAATGCCCCAGCACGCCCAGAGGGAGGGCTTTTGCTGCTCGAGCGTGGTCAGAAACAGATCGAAGCCCAGCGCCAGCCAAAGGCCTACCAGCATATCGGGAATCAAAATACGGGTGAAGATGAATGGCCCAAAACCCGTGGCCAGAACCAGCGCCGCATAAAAGCCGGCCTCTTCGCCATAAACTCTGCGCCCCAGCCGATACGTGATCAGCAGCAGCGCGAGCACACCCAGCGCCACTGGAAGGCGGGCCGACCACTCGGACACCCCAAAGATTTTGAAGCTGGCGGCGGTGGCCCAGTAAATCAAAGGCGCTTTTTCGAGATAACGAAAGCCATTGTTGATGTGCAGCGTCACCCAGTCGTTACTCTGGACCATCTCTCGTGCGGCTTCAGCGTGGACTGTGTCGGCATCGTCGAGCAGTGGCGGCTGAAAGAGGCTGGTGAGATAAATCAGCGCCCACGCCAGCAGGATAATTCAGAGAAAGAGTCTGCGCCGGGCAGAGCCGGAGAGGGCCAGTTCCGAGTGGTTTTGAGGAAGAGTTTGCGTCAGCATCAGCGAGATTTATTATATGCGGGCTGCTCTTGCCGCCAGTGAAGAGCGGCCTCGCCTAAAATGCGAGGCTCTGTACGGGCACACACTTGTCTGTCTTGTTCTCCGACTGCACGACGCCATCTCTTACGGCTGGCCTGGGCGCTCGAGGACGGCGTTTTGCCGTGTTCGGCGGCCTCGTCCGCGGGCTGGTCACTACTGACGTTATGAATTGACGCTCACCTGGTTGTAACGCCGGGCCGCGCTGCGGCCAAGCGCCGTAAGTGGCGAACGCGTCAGCACCGATTCGCTCTCCTGTCCGGTCTTTTTTTCTCCCGCGCCACCGGCTGCAGGCATTAGGCGGTTGACCATCGCCAGAGCTTCGGTCGTCAATCCGGGAGCAACGCCGTGGATGCCCGCCAGCAGTTTTGCCTGCCACCCCACGATCAGCTCTGTTTGGCGTCTGCGAGTGGCGTTTACGATTTGCCGGGCCGCACTGCGAGCGGAAACGGAGAAAGCCGGGTTCGTCCCCGCCAGGGCAAACCAGCCGTACTCCTGCTTTTGTTTTCCTTTGAAAGAAGCGTTGATATGGGAGCCGGTGCGCATGAGCCCAGGCACCACCGTCAGCACGTGAACGCCAAACTTGCCGACTTCAGCGTGCAGGCCTTCGGAGAATCCCACGGCGGCGAACTTGGCGCAATTGTAGGGGAGCAGATGAGGCAGGCTCACCTTGCCGCCAATCGAGGTGATGTTCACAATGCGGCCCGTGCCACGCTGAATCATCTCGGGAAGCACGGCTAGTGTGGGATGAACGGCGCCCCAGAAGATCACATTCATGCTTTCCTCAAAGTCTTCCACGGTTTGGGAAAGCAGCGGGCCCACCGAGATGATGCCGGCGTTGTTCACCAGCACATCGATACGGCCGAATTCTTCCCGGGCCGTTTGCACCAGGCGATCGATATCGCCTGGCCTGGTAAGATCGCAGGCAATGGCTCGTACTTCCGCGCCCATTTCTTCCAGTTGCCGGCGGGCGCGCAGAAGTTCTTCTTCTTTGCGCGCGCAGATCACGACCCTGCAACCCGAGCGGGCGAACTCTTCCGCCAGCGCCAGACCGAGGCCGCGCGAGCCGCCGGTAATCAAAACGGTCTTGCCGCGCAGATCATCTTCACGCCAGCGGCGTAATTCTTTAAAGACACGACGGCCCAGCAGGGCAACTCCGAGCCCAGCCGCGGCTCCGGCCACAATGGTTCCTGCGGCCAGTCCGCCCAGCACGGTATTTCTGGTATTCACGGGATACCTCCTTTACGAAATCGCTTCCATGTTTGCGAGTTCCATTTTGGGTTCCGGGACGGGAACGGCTACCATCAGCTTCTCGCCCAAAGAGAGAAAAGATTCGACCCACGCCTGCGAGTCAGCATCACTCTGGCCGGCAAAAACCGGATATACCTTCTTCAGCAGGGAATACAAAATATTTTGTGCCTGCCAGAAATTCACCGGAAAAGGGAAAAGCTGAAAAAGACCGGCCAGAACGCCGGCGTTTTTGAGCAGCGCATGGTCGTGCGGATTCTGACGGAGTTGCTGCATTACCCGGTTCAGCGCCTTGCCGGCGGCATAGCTCAGCGCGTCAGCATTCGGCTGGACGCCTTCGCGCCTGGTCAGCTCCATAAGCATGGAGACACGGACAGCGTCCACGGGATCGCTCTCGAGAGTGTGGCGCAGGTCGCGATTGAGGACAAATTCGGCGGTGTTGAGCAGCACATCCGGTACCGGCTGGTCCATTTCGCGAAGAAAGCGCAGCAGGGCGCCATGTCTTTCGTAAATGGCGTGGTAAGCCGCCTCGGCATCGCGCAGGGTTTTGCCCAGAATGATGGAAAGAATGCGCTTTTGCTCGTCGTGGAAAAGTGAGCGGAGTGAGTACTGCATCCCGTTAAAGCTCTGATCGAGCAGGCGCAGGGTTTGTGGTAAATCGCCGCGTGAGAACGCCTCCACTGCTTCGCTCGAAACCGTGTTGTTGGCTTCCGTCGCGGCTGCGTCACGAATGCCCGCCTGGAGAACGTGGTCGCCAAAATGGATTACCGCGTAGCCGATGTCGCGCGATTCACGCGTGATCTTTGAAGTCACACGGGCCTGGCCCATGGCCAGACTGGCAGGACCAGAGTCGGCCCGCCGTGAATCCTGAACGCTGAATTCGTAGCAGAAGCGCGGATGCTCATGGCTGCCATTGAAAACGGAGCTGATGGCAAAGTGAGCGCCAACCTTGCACAGGTCGGCAAAGGCGGGTTTCACCAGTTTCTGGTAGACCTGAGCTCCATCGCCCATTTCCGGAAGATTGCTTCTGGCTTCCGCAAGCAAGCGCAAAAAATCCGGCTCAAAATTTACGCCGGAAACCTCGTACGCGAGCTGGATTACGCGGCCGGCATAGAGCAGGACCTGGGCCGATTCGATGCCGCTGATCTCTTCGAAAAACCAGCCGCAACTGGTGAACATGAGCATGGCATGCCGCTGCATTTCGAGCAGCTTGAGCAAGGTCACGATTTCCTCTGGCTTCAGCTCGCGCCGTGTATGCCTGGCCAAAAAACGATGCAGGCCTTCCGGCGAGCGGTCCAGAAGAACCTCGATGTAGTCATTGCGGGCGGCCCAGGCATCATGAAGCAAAGCCGACGCCTGCTGTTCAAACAGAGCGGCGGCGCGGTCGCGCAAACTATCGAGCGACATGCGCAGCGGACGCCGCCACTGCTGGTTCCATCCAGGGCGGCCAAAATTGCAGCCGCAGTCTTCCCGCCAGCGTCCCACGCCATGCACACAGCTCCAGGAGGTGTTTTCAACGAGCTGGACCTCATGGCTGGGCGGAAATTTCTCCAGAAATTCGCCGTAGTTGGTAAGGCGGGCCGAGCCCTCTGACTCAATCTGCTCCAGGGCATAGGACAGGGCCATTTCCCCATACTTGTGATGATGTCCGTAAGTCTCGCCATCGGTGGCGATGTGGACCATCTGCGGCCCCGTGCGCTTTGCCGAGAACCCGCTTCGCAGACGCTCCACGAAGTTATGGCCGTTGTCCAGCAGCTTTTCAAACGCAACGGCCTGGGAGATCGGGCCGTCATAGAAAAAAAGACTGATTTTGTTGCCCGAAGGCAGGCGCGCCAGGTAAGCGCGGCTGGGGTCGATGCGGCCTCCGCTCAGGTCCTTCCACGCGCGGCCTCCCATTCTGCGGACCCTGGCCGCCTGATGCGGCGCGAGAATCGTGAACCTGATTCCATGCCGGGCCAGCGTCTCGAGGGTTTCCGTGTCCACGGCGGTTTCCGGCAGCCACATGCCTTCCGGAGCACGGCCAAAGCGGTGGACAAAATCGCGAATGCCCCACTGTACCTGCGTTTCCTTGTCCCGCTGGCTGGCCAGAGGGAGGATGATGTGGTTATAAGCCTGCGCTATCGCGGAGCCGTGGCCGGAAAAGCGTTGCTGGCTGTCGCGTTCTGAATCCACGATGCGCTGGTACGTCTCGCGTTCGCTCTCGGCCATCCAGGAAAGCAGTGTGGGGCCGAAGTTAAAGCTGATGCGGGAATAGTTGTTGATGATCTGCCGGATGCGACCCTGGGTGTCGAGGATGCGCGCCGCGGTATTGGGCGCGTAACACTCCGCCGTGATGCGCTCGTTCCAGTCGTGGTAGGGCCGTGCGGATTCCTGACCTTCCACTGCTTCCAGCCATGGATTTTCCCTTGGTGGCTGATAAAAATGCGCGTGAATGCAGATATAGCGATCCATAGGAATGCTGGTTCGTGCGGAAAACAGAGAAGCCCCTTCAATTTGGATGTGAGTATCCCCGCTATAGAAGCCCGGTCGGCAATAAAAGTCCGGCAACTTTCGTCCCGTTCATGGCCAGCTCGGTCCGTACCGGCGCCGTTCGATAATCCGAACACTTGTGACTGCGTGAATTCTCAGGATTCGATCATGACATCAGCGGCGGTTCGGGGTTGGTGAAATCTCCGCATTTGTTTTTTTTCAGACTTCGAATTAGGATGCGCAAGGCCATGCCAGGTGTTACACCGAGTGCATGGCGGAAGTGAGAGAAAATTTTTTGCGGAAAATACGGGGAAATGCGCAGAAAGAAAAAAATTCTTCAGAATTGCGCGTTAGGGAGTAGAAGAAATCCTCCGCTCTTGTTTATAATCATCCGTTTTCCAGTGCAGCGCGCTTTGACTGTTCGCCTTAAGGCTGCGGCATCGCTTTGACACTGTGACAGCCCGCAAAACATACATAGATCATGGCTCAGATTTTTCATCGCAGTGCGAATACACTGGCGCGCGCCAGTATCCTTGGCGCCATACTGCTCATCTCTGCCTCGGGAGCCGCGCTCCTGAAGCTGCAGCGCTCGCCGTATGTGACCAATCAGCATATTGCTCCGGAGCAGCCGGTGCCCTTCAGCCACCAGCACCACGTGGCCGGACTGGGGATTGACTGCCGCTATTGCCACACATCGGTAGAGCAATCGAGCTTTGCGGGCATTCCGCCCACCAAGACCTGCATGAACTGCCATGCCCAGATATGGACCAGCGCCGATCTGCTGCATCCGGTGCGGTTCAGCTTCCAGAGCGGCGAGTCGCTGCAGTGGACACGCGTACACGATCTGCCCGATTTCGTTTATTTCAATCACAGTATTCACGTGAACAAGGGCGTGGGTTGTGAGAGCTGCCATGGGCGCGTGGACCAGATGCCTCTGATGTACGCGGAAAATACGCTGCAGATGGAGTGGTGCCTGAGTTGCCATCGCGAGCCGGAGAAATTTCTGCGGCCGAAGAGCCAGGTATTCAGCATGACGTACCAGCAGCCGACGCCGGAGAATCCGGTTGAGGTGAATGGCAGGAAGTTTATCAGTCAATCCGAGCTTGGCCAGTACCTGAAAGACCAATATCATTTGCGCACGGTGCGGGACATTACCAGCTGTTCCACGTGCCACCGGTAAAAACAAGAGAAATGTCCAATACGAAAGATTCAAATTCGAACCTGATTCCGGTGGACGCAATTCAGCCGGCAAAGCTGGAACTGGATACCGTGCGGCGGAAGCTCTCTGAGTCCAGCGGGCCAAAGTTCTGGCGAACACTGGATGAGCTCTCCGATCGCGAAGAGTTTGGCGAGTTGCTGGAGCGTGAGTTCCCGCGCCAGGCTTCCGAGTGGGTCGATCCGGTTTCGCGTCGTGGCTTTTTGAAGCTGGCTGGCGCCTCCATGGCGCTTGCCGGGCTGGCTGGGTGTACTCGGCAGCCTCTTGAGCAGATACTGCCCTATGTCCGTCAGCCGGAAGATCTGATCCCTGGCAAGCCGGTTTTCTATACCACGGCCATGCCGTTTGCCGGCCATGCGCTTCCCCTGCTGGTGGAGACGCATGAATACCGTCCCACGAAGATAGAGGGCAATCCGCAGCATCCGGCCAGTTTGGGCAGCACGGATATTTTTGCTCAGGCCTCGATTCTGAATCTTTACGATCCTGACCGCTCCACGGCCGTCACGTTTATGGGTGAGCCCAGCACATGGGCCAATTTCGTGGGCGAGTTGCGCAGGGAAGTGGGTAAGCCTGGGGTTGTTGCCCGGCAAAAAACTTCCCGTGGCGCTGGTCTGCGCTTCCTTTGTTGCTCTACCAGTTCGCCGACCGTTGCCTCGCAGGTGAAAGCATTGCAGCAGCAGTTCCCGCAGGCGAAATGGCACTGGTATGAGCCAGTGCATCGGGATGGCGTGCGCGCCGGCTCAAAGCTGGCTCTCGGCGGCTATTACGACGCGGTTTACAAATTTGACGCGGCCGATGTGGTCGTCTCGCTGGATGCGGACTTCCTTTCCGGCTCGTGGTTCCCGGGTTTTGTTCGTTATGCTCGTGACTTTATGTCGCGCCGCAAGCTTGATGGCAAAGAGATGAATCGGCTCTATGTGGCCGAGAGCACCCCGAGCACAACCGGAGCCAAGGCAGACCACAGGCTTCCGGCTCGATCTGCGGACATCGACAGGATTGCTCGCGCGCTGGCCGCCAAAATCGGTGTTGCCGGAGTTGGAGCGGTTCAGCTCTCTGAAGAGCAGCAGAAGTGGGTTGACGCTGTCGCCGCTGATCTGATGCAGCATCGCGGAAAGAGTCTCGTGGTCGCGGGCGTATTCCAGTCGGCTTCCGTAAATGCTTTGGCGCATGCCATAAACGCCGCGCTGGCCAACACTGGCCAGACCGTCAGCTATATCGATCCGGTCGAGGTTGGGGTGGTTGAGCACGGCCAGTCCATTCGCGAGCTGGTGGATGACCTGAATGCGGGTCTTGTGGATGCGCTGGTGATGGTCGGCGGCAATCCTGTGTATGACGCACCCGTGGATCTGGAGTTTGAGAAGGCGCTGGGCAAAGTCAAAGTTGCCAGCATTCAGCTTTCGCTTTACAGGAATGAGACCACGGACCACGTTCACTGGCATATTCCGGCAGCGCACTATCTTGAATCGTGGAGCGATGCCCGCTCGTATGACGGCACGGTGACGATTGTGCAGCCGATGATCCGGCCACTCTATGACGGCAAGAGCATTCATGAGTTGCTGGCGGTGTTTGGCGACAATCCGAGCGCCAGCGATTACGAGCTGGTGCGCAATTACTGGAAAACGCAGCATACGGGCGCGGATTTTGATATGTGGTGGCGGCGCACGGTGCATGACGGCCAGGTCGCCGGAAGCGCTTCGCCGGTTCGCCAGATTCCCGTGAAGCTGGCTGCTCTTCCCGCGCTGGTGAATACGGGCGAAGAAATTGAAATTGTCTTCCGGCCCGATCCTACGATCTACGATGGGTCGTTTATCAATAACGGCTGGCTGCAGACCACGCCCAAGCCGCTTACGCGTACTACCTGGGACAACGTGGCCATGATCAGTCCGGCGATGGCTCATCGGCTCAAGCTGGACCAGATTAACGATCAGGCCGATCACCAGTCCGACGCGCAGAATGTTCTGGAAGTTGAATTCCAGGGCAGAAAAGTTGAAGTCCCGTACTGGGCGCAGCCGGGGCATCCCGATCAGGCCGTTACTCTTTTCCTGGGTTATGGACAGACGCGCACTGGCCGCACGGGCAGAGATACTGACAATGGCAATGCCCCACGCGGATACAACGCCTACTCGGTGCGCCCTGTTTCAGCGCAGTACGCTGGTGGTTCGGGCAAAGTGGTTAAGACGGATAAATACTGGAGTCTGGCGGTAACCCAGGGGCACTTCAGTATGGAAAACCGGGAGCCGGTCAAGGTTTCGACGCTTGAGGAGTACACCCGGAATCGCAATTTTGCTCACGAGAACCCGGATGAAGAGCCGCACGATAAGAGTGACAGTAAGCCGGAATCTCTCTATCCCAAATATTCCCAGCAGGACTGGTACAAGGACTACGCCTGGGGCATGGCGATTGACCTGAACTCCTGTGTAGGCTGCCAGGCCTGCGTCGTGGCCTGCCATGCGGAAAATAATATTCCGGTCGTTCCCAAGGAGCAGATTCAGCGCGGGCGCGAAATGCAGTGGCTCCGCGTGGACGCCTATTACGAGGGCGACGCGGCTAATCCTAATATGTACTTCCAGCCGGTACCCTGCATGCAGTGTGAAAATGCGCCCTGCGAGCCGGTCTGTCCGGTGGGCGCGACAGTGCACAGCACCGAAGGGCTGAATGATATGGTGTACAACCGCTGCGTGGGCACGCGGTATTGCTCCAATAACTGCCCATACAAGGTGCGCCGCTTCAACTTCCTGCTCTTCTCTGATTTCGATACGCCCAGCCTGAAGATGATGCGCAATCCCGATGTAACGGTGCGCAGCCGCGGCGTGATGGAGAAGTGCACGTACTGCGTACAGCGCATCAGCGAAGCGCGCATTGCGGCTGAAAAAGAAAATCGCCGTATTCTCGATAACGAAGTGGTGACCGCCTGCCAGCAGTCGTGCCCCACCGAGGCGATCATTTTCGGCAATATCAATGATCCCAACAGCCGAGTTTCAAAATTAAAAGCCAGTGAGCGCAACTACGCGCTGCTGGCGGAGCTGAATACGCGTCCGCGCACCACATACATTGCGGCGGTCGAGAACCCTAACCCGGCGCTCAAATCCTCAGCTCCAGCGGAGAAGGCATAAACGAGATGGAAGACGTCGATCAACTACCGCCAAAGGGAGTAAGGCCGCCCATTATTGGGCCGGGCTACAACCTCGGCACCCTGAACGACCGGATTGCCGGCATCGTGCTCACAAAGCATACGCCGGTCTTTTGGTTTGCCGTTGTCGGCCTTGCCGTAATGATCTTCGGCATGCTGAATACGGCCATTGCCTACCTTTTTGCGAAGGGCACGGGAATCTGGGGAATCAATATTCCCGTAGGCTGGGGCTTCGCTATCGTCAATTTTGTCTGGTGGGTGGGTATCGGCCACGCCGGAACGCTGATTTCCGCGATTCTGCTGCTGTTCAAGCAGAGCTGGCGCACATCGATCAACCGCTTTGCCGAAGGCATGACGATTTTTGCCGTCATGCAGGCCGGTTTGTTTCCGCTGATTCACACCGGCCGCCCGTGGCTGGCGTTCTACTGGCTCTTTCCCTACCCCAACAGTATGGGTGTGTGGCCGCAGTTCCGCAGCCCGCTCATCTGGGACGTGTTCGCGGTTTCGACTTACTTTACGGTGTCGTTCCTGTTCTGGGGTATCGGTCTTATCCCGGACTTCGCCACTCTGCGCGATTCGGCCAAAACCCTGGCTGTCCGCCGCATCTACGGCATGCTGGCCATGGGCTGGCGCGGATCGTCGCGGCACTGGAACCGCTATGAGACGGCCTACATGCTGCTGGCCGGTCTGGCCACTCCGCTGGTTCTTTCCGTGCACAGCGTGGTGAGCCTCGATTTCGCGGTTTCCGTCATTCCTGGCTGGCATACCACGTTTTTTCCGCCGTACTTCGTCGCTGGCGCTATTTACTCCGGCTTTGCCATGGTGCTGATTCTGGCGATTCCATTCCGCTATCTCTATGGCATGCAGGATTTTATTACCCTGCGTCATCTGCAGAACTGCGGAAAGCTGATGCTGGCCACCGGACTGATTGTCGCGTATGCCTACGGCCTCGAAATGTTCATGGGTTGGTACAGCCATGACAAGTACGAGCTGGCCATGGTGCATAACCGCCTGCATGGTCCGTACTCGGGTTACTACTGGATGCTGGTGATCTGCAACATTATTATTCCGCAGGCCCTGTGGTCGAACCGGGTGCGCTCCACTCCCTGGATGCTCTTTGTGCTGGCCTGTGTGGTGAATACCGGCATGTGGCTGGAGCGTTTCGTGATCGTGGTGATGAGCCTGCAGCGCGACTTTGTTCCCAGCTCATGGGGTATGTACTGGTTCACCAAGTGGGACGTGATGACCTTTGTTGGCACCATGGGCTTCTTCACGCTCCTGTTCTTCCTGTTCATCCGCTTTATGCCCGCTATTTCCATTACTGAAATGCGGGTACTGCTGCCGCAGGCAAAGGTAAAAGAATGAGTGCGACGCCAATTTACGGAGTGATGGCGGAGTTCGACAACCCGACCGCGCTGGTCCATGCCGCGAAGGCCGCCTATGATGCCGGCTATCGCCAGATGGATACTTACACTCCTTATCCGCTGGAAGAGGCCATGGAGGCCACGGGTGTACACCACAATCGCGTGTCGCTGATCACGCTGATTGGCGCGATGCTGGGCATGATCGGTGGTTATTCGCTGGAATACTGGGTCTCGGCGATCAATTATCCGGTGAATGCCGGCGGCAAGCCGTTTCACTCCTGGCCGGCGTTTATTCCGGTTACGTTTGAGTGTACGGTGCTGGGCGCCTCGCTGGCCGCTGTGTTCGGCATGCTGATCCTGAATGGACTTCCTCAGCCCTACCATCCGGTGTTCAATGCCCCGAACTTCGTTCGCGCCAGCAAAGACCGTTTCTTCCTGTGCCTTGAAGCCCAGGACCCTAGATTCCGTCTGGATGAGGCCAAGCGCTTTTTGCAGGGTTTTCAGCCCGAGGACGTCACGGAGGTGCCGTATTAATCGTCCGGCCCAACTCCGCGTTGTTCTGCTGTTTGTCACTGCGGCCGTAGTCATTGCCGCCGCTGGCTGCCGCCAGGACATGCATAATCAGCCTAAGTTCATTCCTCTGCGCTCGAGTGAATTTTTTGCCGACCATCGTTCCGCCCGTGATCCGATTTATGGAACCGTGGCCTGGACCAAAGAGCCGCTGAATGAGAACACTTATTTCTTCACCGGCAAGCGCGGCGACGTGTATGGCAACGATCTGCCATTTGCCTTTGATCGCGGCGTTCTGGAGCGCGGGCAGGAGCGCTACAACATTTACTGCACGCCCTGCCATTCCATGACAGGCGATGGTAATGGCATGATCGTGCAGCGCGGATATAAACGCCCGCCGTCATTCCACGATCAGCGTCTGCGCAATGCGCCTCTGGGTTATTACTACGATGTGATGAGCAACGGCCTGGCCGCCATGCCGGACTACGCTTCGCAGATACGGACGGAAGACCGCTGGGCGATTGCCGCGTACATACGCGCGCTGCAGCTAAGCCAAAACGCGAAACCCGAAGATGTGCCTGAATCTCTGAAAGAAAAGATCAATCAACCTTTGGAGCATCAAATTCGTATTCCGGATACATCGGCTGTGCAGGCATCACCGGAAAACCGGATGGGAGGAAGGCCATGAGGCTGACCGCTGTTCGTTTTACTCCGGCTGACTTCGCCCCACCGGCTTCCATTCAAAAAATGGCGGTCCGTTCCGTGGGAGCAGGCGTGTTCTTTTCGCTCGCGGCCCTGATACTGGCGAGCGTCCTGCATAAATGGGACTTGTTCCTGCACTCCTGGCTGTTTTCCTTTATGTTCTGGCTGGGGCTCACGCTGGGCCCGCTGGCCCTGCTGATGCTGCAATACGTAACCGGCGGAAACTGGGGACGCCTGGGGCGGCGCATCTGGGAAGCGGCCGCCGGCAATCTTTGGCTGGTGTTTCTCTTCTGGTTGCCCGTCGCTTTTGGGATGCGGCACATCTATCCCTGGGCGGCCATGCTGCATGACAATTTTGCAGGGGCTGTCGCGCGGTACGGAGCCGACAAGGTCCACTATTATCTAAACCCCACTGGTTTTTGGGTGCGCGGTTTTATTTATTTCATCGGCTGGGGCCTGCTCTACCTTCGCCTGATGAGCTGGTCGAAAAAAGAAGAGGCTGGTGAGGCCACGCCGGCAAAGTTTGTTTCGGTGCAGAACATCAGCGGCGCTGGCATCATGTTTTACGGCCTGGCGCTTACCTTCGGCTCCATCGACTGGACCATGTCGCTGTATCCGGAGTGGTGGTCGACCGTGTGGGGCATGCTCACTATGGTGGGACAGGTTCTGACCACGCTGTGCTTCACTATCTGGCTGTTGGTTCGGCTGGCGCAGGAAGATCCTGTTGCCCGCATCTTCAAGACCGACTACCTGCACGATTTCGGCAAGCTGATGTTTGCCTTTGTCGTTCTGTGGGCGTATCTCTCGTTCTCGCAGTGGATCATTATCTGGTCCGGCAACATGCTCTCGGAAATTCGCTGGTACCTGATGCGTCTTGATCAGGGCTGGCAGTATTTCGGTACGCTCCTGATTCTGGCGCACTTTGTCTTCCCCTTTGCCCTGCTGCTTTCGCGTAATCTCAAGCGGCACGCGAAGCGCGTGGTAGGCATTGCCCTGCTGGTTCTTTTCATGCGTTTTGTGGATCTCTTCTGGATTACAGCGCCGAACTTTTATAAAGGTACGGAGAACGGCCTGAACAACTTCCACTGGGTGGATGGCCTGATGTATGTGCTCTGCCCGATCGGCATGGGTGGAATATGGCTGTTCTTCTTCTTCCGGCGGCTGAGCAGGCGCTCGCTGATGCCGGTAAACGATCCCCACTTTGTGGAGATGCTGGAAGCGAAACATGGATAAATTTCATTCCCAGTCCGGCGGCGCGCACGTAAAAGAAGGCCACGAAGACAGCGACCTGAACATACGCGCGATCATCATATCGGCTATTGTTCTGGTCATTTGCGGTGTGCTCTCGTTCGTGGGTGTCAGCTTTTTTGCCCGGGCGCTTGAGCGTTACGAGAAAAGTCATGATGCCGTGCTGACTCCCATGGAGCAGCAACTGCAAAAGGAGCGCGAGACGCTTCCCGTGACTGCCGACAAAACTCCGGAAAAGCCGACGCCCGAAGGGTTGAAGCCCCCTCCGGACTGGTACGGACGCGGCCAGCAGGAAGAACATCTGCGCAGTACGTTCCGCGGGCCCCGCCTGCAATATGACGATACGCGCGACATGGATATCTTCCGGGGCTCTGAAGAAGCGTTACTGGAAGATGCCGGAAAAGACGCGCAGGGCAACCTTCATATACCGATTCAGGACGCAATCGACGTCCTCGCGAAACGTGGGTTGCCGGCGGTGAGCGGAACCTTTACCGCCGCTCAGCCGCAAATGCCTCCGCCATCGGCAGTACAGTGGCAGGAAGTTGGCGCGGCGGGACAGCGCAAAACTTCTGGCGCGGGAGAAGGTCAAAGCCGTTGATGTATCTGGCAACAATTCGGAAGACCGGGCTGGCGCTTTGCCTTGCCGCATTTACTCTTGCCGGCGCTTCGGGACAGGCGGCTGCGCCCAAGATGGATGTGGGGCAATCAAGCGCGGCTTCCAATCAGAAGATTTCGATTCTCGATCAGGTTGGCATTGATCAGCACCTGAACCAGAGGATTCCGCTCGATGCGAAGTTCGTCGACGAGACCGGTCAGACTGTTGCGCTCAGACAGTATTTTGGCAGCAGGCCGGTGCTGATCACCATGGTTTACTACCAGTGCCCCATGCTCTGCTCGCAGGAACTCAACGGCCTTACTTCATCGTTGAATGTGCTGAGCCAGTTCAGTGTGGGGCGGGAATTCGACGTAATCACCGTGAGTTTTGACCCCACGGAAACGCCGGAGATGGCCGCGGAAAACAAGAAAAAATTTCTGGAGCGTTACCGCCGGCCGGGTGCGGCCCAGGGCTGGCACTTTCTCACGGGCAAAAAAGATCAGATTGAATTGTTGTCGCAGGCTCTGGGTTTTCGCTACGCCTGGGACCCTGAAATCAAACAGTACGCGCATGCGAGCGGCATTATGCTGCTGACGCCCGATGGCCGCATTGCCCAGTACTACTATGGAATTGAGTACGCCCCGCGCGACCTTCGGCTTGGATTCATAGAAGCCACGCAGGGAAAGATCGGAACCGTGGTTGACCAGGTGTTGCTCTACTGCT
>Ga0070730_10000221_pt1 | contig 72760 bp, 66 predicted proteins | sample Coa_R1_3_FD_66447 | JGI IMG/M metagenome (GOLD analysis project Ga0070730, IMG submission 66447) | Surface soil microbial communities from Centralia Pennsylvania, which are recovering from an underground coalmine fire - Coalmine... | ecosystem: Environmental > Terrestrial > Soil > Unclassified ... | reverse complement strand
CGGCACCTTACCAGCTGAAGAGTAGCAGGAAGGCTCTGGCTGCCGGGGGGCGGCGCGTGCCCGGCTAGGGGCGGTGCTGTGCTGCCGGCAGACGGGGGGTTCGGGGGGACGCGGGGCGTCTCGACCGAACCCTGGCAACAGGGACAACGCGGTCCGGACGCCGGGGGCGGGCTCACACGACACACGATGCTGGTGGCGACACCAGCCCGTGGTTTGGGTGGAGAGTTTGATCCTGGCTCAGGATCAACGCTGGCGGCGTGCCTTACGCATGCAAGTCGCACGGGGGTGGGCTTCGGTCCGCCCCAGTGGCGGACGGGTGAGTAACACGTACGTGACCTGACTCCGGGTGGGGGATACCCGTCCGAAAGGGCGGCTAATACCGCATGGGTCCGCGGGGGGTGCCCCGTGGGCAAAGCGCCCGGGCAACCGGGGGCGCCGGGAGAGGGGCGTGCGGCCGATTAGGCTCGCTGGTGGGGTAACGGCCTACCAGGGCGACGATCGGTAGCTGGGCTGAGAGGCCGGACAGCCACACTGGGACTGAGACACGGCCCAGACTCCTACGGGAGGCAGCAGCGAGGAATTTTGCGCAATGGGCGAAAGCCTGACGCAGCAACGCCGCGTGGGTGATGAAGGCCTTCGGGTTGTAAAGCCCTTTTGGTGGGGACGACTGCGACGGTACCCATCGAAGAAGCCACGGCTAACTACGTGCCAGCAGCCGCGGTAATACGTAGGTGGCGAGCGTTGTCCGGATTTATTGGGCGTAAAGCGCGCGCAGGCGGTGGCGTAAGTCTGCTGTGAAATCTCCCTGGCTCAACCGGGAGGGGGCGGCGGAGACTGCGGCACTGGAGGGACCTAGAGGCCGGTGGAATTCCCGGTGTAGTGGTGAAATGCGTAGAGATCGGGAGGAACACCAGTGGCGAAGGCGGCCGGCTGGGGGTGCCCTGACGCTGAGGCGCGAAAGCGTGGGGAGCGAACCGGATTAGATACCCGGGTAGTCCACGCTGTAAACGATGGCCACCAGATGTGGGGGGTATCGACCCCCTCCGCGTCGGCGCAAACGCACTAAGTGGCCCGCCTGGGGAGTACGGCCGCAAGGCTAAAACTCAAAGGAATTGACGGGGGCCCGCACAAGCAGCGGAGCGTGTGGTTTAATTCGACGCGACGCGAAGAACCTTACCAGGGCTTGACATGCATCAGAAGCCGGCGGAGACGTCGGTGCCTTTCGGGGCTGGTGCACAGATGCTGCATGGCTGTCGTCAGCTCGTGCCGTGAGGTGTTGGGTTAAGTCCCGCAACGAGCGCAACCCCTGGGGCCAGTTGGATTTCTCTGGCGCGACTGCTGCGAGCAACGCAGAGGAAGGCGGGGATGACGTCAAGTCAGCACGGCTCTTACGTCCTGGGCGACACACACGCTACAATGGGCGGTACAGAGGGTCGCGAAGCCGCGAGGTGGAGCTAATCCCACAAAGCCGCTCTCAGTGCAGATTGCAGGCTGCAACTCGCCTGCATGAAGGCGGAGTTGCTAGTAACCGCGGGTCAGCACACCGCGGTGAATACGTTCCCGGGCCTTGTACACACCGCCCGTCACGTCATGGGAGTCGGCAACACCTGAAGTCGCTGCGCCAACCCCTCCCCTGGGAGGGGGGGCAGGCGCCGAGGGTGGGGCTGGTGACTGGGACGAAGTCGTAACAAGGTAGCCGTAGCGGAAGCTGCGGCTGGATCACCTCCTTTCTAGGGCCGGTTTGTCGGTCCGGTCGGCAACGCGTCACGGTGTGTGGCGCGGACCGGGACGGCCAGCCCAGGTCGATCGGGCTTCCCTGGCGGAGGCTCGTGGCGGACCGCGGCGACGCGGCCCGCCCCCGCACGCACCGGCCGGCGGGACACAAAAACGGCCGTGCACCACCCGCCCCACCCTCCTTCTCACCCCCCGCCTTCCTGCTGCTCTTCAGGCGCGTAAGGCCGCCGTGGGGGCCATTAGCTCAGCTGGTTAGAGCGCGGTCCTGATAAGACCGAGGTCTCTGGTTCGAGTCCAGAATGGCCCACCTTCCCCGCGCCGGCATCTTGTCTTGGGGCCGTAGCTTAGCTGGGAGAGCGCCGCCTTTGCACGGCGGAGGTCAGGAGTTCGAATCTCCTCGGCTCCACCTCGAGGCCCGTGCTCCCGCGATCAGGCAGCCTCGTCGGCGGGCTCCGGCTGGAACGCCAGGAGCCTGCTTTTTGGTTGCTCCCGGTCGGCCGCGGCGGCGGCGCCAGCCCGCGCCGGCAGGTCCTGTTGCCTGCCCGCAACCTGTTGAAATCTGCTCCCCCGTTCGACCGCTCCAGGGGCGTCCGGTTTGCTTCTACTGCCCCTTGCGCCGGTGCTATAATTCAGACTGTGGATCACTGTCCCCAGTACGCAGGCAGAACAGCACCGCCGGACGGAGGGTTCACCGCCTCAGCGCACATGGCCGCATGATGGCCCGCTCGCGCCCGGCTGCACCACGCGCGGTGGGCCGGCTGAGGATCGAAACATCGAACGCCGTATGAAGGAGTCCTGGATTGACCGACGAGGACCGCTTCCAGGACATGGAGTCGCTGCTCCAGGATGAAAGCCTTGACTTCCGGACGCTGCGCCGCGGAGACGTGGTTGAGGGCCGGGTCATGGGCTTGCTGCGCGACGGCGTGCTCGTGGACTTCGGCTCGAAGTCGGAGGGCATCATCCCGCCGAACGAGATGCACTCGCTCGGCGCCGAGCCCATGTCCCGGATCAACGTCGGCGATACCGTCCTGGCCTACGTCCTCCAGCCGGAGACGCCTGAGGGCCAGGTGCTGCTCTCGCTCGACCGCGCCCGCGGCGAGCGCGGCTGGCGTGTGCTTCAGCAACGCTTCGAAGAGGGCGAAAGCTTCGAGGCCGAGGTCACCGGCTACAACAAGGGTGGCCTGCTGGTCAACGTCGAGGGCGTAAACGCCTTCGTGCCGCTCTCTCAGGTCGTGGGCGTGCGGCCCGAGCACCCGGACGGCGAAGTCAGCGAAAACTCGCTCGCCGCCATGGCTGGCCGCCAGCTCCGCGTCAAGGTCATCGAGATCAACCGCCGCCGCAACCGCGTGATCCTCTCCGAGCGCGCCGCCATGCAAGAATGGCGCAGCGCCCAGAAAGACCGCCTGCTCTCCGAGCTGCGCGAGGGCGAGATCCGCCGCGGCCGCATCACCAGCGTGCGCAGCTTCGGCGTCTTCGTCGATCTCGGCGGCGCCGACGGCCTGGCGCACCTCTCCGAGCTTTCCTGGGATCGCAACCGCTCGCCCGAGGAGATCTACCACATCGGCGATGAGGTCGATGCCTTCGTGATGAAGGTCGACCCCGAGACCAAGAAGATCGCCCTCTCCCTGCGGCGGGCGCAGCCCGAGCGCTGGGAAGAGATCGCCGACCGCTACCGTCAGGGCGAGATGGTCGTCGGCCGCGTCACCAAGCTCGTCACTTTCGGCGCCTTCGCCCGCATCGACGGTCCCGTCGAGGGGCTGGTGCACGTCTCCGAGCTGGTGGACCGGCGCATCACACATCCCAAGGAAGTCGTCAAGGAGGGGGACATCCTGCCCCTGCGCATCGTGCGCATCGAGCGCGACCGGCACCGGCTCGGCCTTAGCCTGAAGGCGGCACGCGATCAGGCCGAGGCCGAGGGCTGGGGCTTCGACGTCGAGGGTGGTGTAGACTACGTACCCCCGGAGGTGCTGGCCAGCGTCGGCCCGCGCCTCGGCGTCTCGCCCGAGCAGGCCGGTGGCCGCGATGGTGGCGCTGCGGAAAGCGCGGCGCCGGAGCCGGCCGCACCACCGGGAGCGAGCGCCGCTCCGGCCGCCAATGGCGGATCGGAGAGCGCCAACCACGAGGCGCCGGCGGATAGCGCGGGAGCAACCCAGGACCGATAATAGATCAGCAACGCCGCCTCGCGCGGCAGAACGACAGGGACGACGGCGCGCCGCGACGGATGTCGCACAACGGAGACAACAATGCCGGATAGATTTGATAAGTTCAGCGAGCGGGCACGCCGGGTCCTGACCCTCGCACAGGAAGAGGCGCAGCGCTTCAACCATAACTACATCGGCACCGAGCACCTGCTGCTCGGCCTGGTGCGCGAGGGGGAGGGGGTCGCTGCCAAGGTCCTCGCCAACCTCGGCGTCGAGCTGAACAAGGTCCGCTCGGCCGTGGAGTTCATCATCGGCCGGGGCGACCGCGCCGTGCTGGGCGAGATCGGCCTCACGCCGCGGGCCAAGAAAGTCATCGAGCTGGCCGTGGACGAGGCGCGGCGCCTCAACCACGGCTACATCGGCACGGAGCACCTTTTGCTCGGCCTCGTGCGCGAGGGCGAGGGCATCGCCGCCGGTGTGCTCGAGTCGCTCGGCGTCAACCTAGAACGCGTGCGCGCCGAGACGACGCGCATCCTCGCCCAGAGCCAGCCGCAGGGCGCCCAGCCGCAGGGCGGGCGCACGCAGACGCGCACGCCCACCGTCGACCAGCTCGGTATGGACCTGACGGCGGCGGCGCGGGCCGGCAAGCTCGACCCCGTGATCGGCCGGGCCAAAGAGATCGAGCGGGTGATCCAGATCCTCTCGCGCCGGCAGAAGAACAACCCGGTGCTGATCGGCGAGCCGGGCGTCGGCAAGACGGCGATCGCCGAGGCGCTGGCGCATCGCATCGTCGCCGGCGAAGTGCCGGAGACGCTGCAAGGCAAGCGCCTGCTCACGCTGGACATCGGCTCGCTGGTGGCCGGCACCAAGTACCGCGGCGAGTTCGAGGAGCGGCTGAAGAAGGTCATCGAGGAGATCAAGACCTCCGGTAACTGCGTGCTCTTCATCGATGAGCTGCACATGCTCGTCGGCGCCGGGGCGGCCGAAGGCGCCGTCGATGCGGCGAACATCCTCAAGCCGTCGCTCGCCCGCGGCGAGATGCAGTGCGTCGGCGCCACCACGCTCGACGAGTATCGCAAGCACATCGAGCGCGACGCGGCGCTCGAACGGCGCTTCCAGCCGATCGTGGTGGAGGAGCCGAGCGTCGAGGACACGGTCGAGATCCTGCGCGGCATCAAGGAACGCTACGAAGAGCACCACAAGCTGACGATCACCGACGAAGCGCTGAAGGCGGCAGCCGAGCTGGCCTCCCGCTACGTCGCCGACCGCTTCCTGCCCGACAAGGCGATCGACCTCGTGGACGAGGCGGCTTCCCGCGTGCGCATCCGCAAGTCCTCCACGCCGCCGTCGCTGAAAGAGGCGATGCGCGGGCTGGAAAGCCTGCGGCGCGAGAAGGACGCGGCGATCTCTTCGCAGCAGTACGAGTACGCGGCCGAGCTGCGTGACCGCGAGGTCAAGCTGCAGGAGAAGATCGAGAAGATGGAGGAGGGCTGGGAGACCGAGCGCGACGATGACAAGCCGCTGGTCACCGAGGAGGACATCGCCGAGGTCGTCAGCATGTGGACGGGCATCCCGCTCGCCCGCATCGCCTCGGAAGAGTCGGCGCGGCTCTTGCAGATGGAGTCGGGCCTGCACTCCAAGGTGATCGGCCAGGACGAGGCGATCACGGCGATCGCCAAGTCCGTGCGCCGCGCCCGCGCCGGCCTCAAAGACCCGCGCCGGCCGATCGGCGTCTTCATGTTCCTCGGCCCCACCGGCGTCGGCAAGACGCTTTTGGCACGGGCGCTGGCCGAGTTCATGTTCGGCACCGAAGATTCCATGATCAAGCTCGATATGAGCGAGTTCATGGAGAAGCACACCGTCGCCCGCCTGGTCGGGGCGCCTCCTGGCTACATCGGCTACGACGACGGCGGCCAGCTCACCGACACCGTGCGCCGCAAGTCCTACTGTCTGATCCTGCTCGACGAGATCGAGAAGGCCCACCCCGATGTCTTCAACATGCTGCTTCAGATCTTCGACGAGGGGCATCTGACGGACGCCAAGGGCCGGCGGGTGGACTTCCGCAACACGATCATCATCATGACCAGCAACGTCGGCGCGGAGCTGATCCGGCGCAACTCGCAGCTCGGCTTCGTGCGCGAGGACGAAGTGAAGGACGCCGACGCCGCGTATAACCGCATGAAGGACAAGGTCCTGGGCGAGATGAAGAACGTCTTCCGTCCCGAGTTCCTCAACCGTATCGACGGCACCGTCGTTTTTCACGCGCTCAGCCGCAAGCACATCCGCTCCGTTGTGGATCTGCAACTGCGCGACGTGGAGAAGCAGTTGATGACCAAGGGCGTGGTGCTCGAGGTCACCGAGGCGGCGAAGGACTGGCTCGGCGAGAAGGGCTACGATCCCGTGTTCGGCGCCCGCCCGCTGCGGCGCGTGATCCAGAACGAGATCGAGGACAAGCTCTCCGAGGCGCTCTTGCAGGAGCGCTTCGCCACCGGCGACAAGATCGTCATCGACACCGAGGATGACAAGCTCGTCTTCAACGGCGTCTCCGAGCCGGCGCTGGCGTAGGTATTCCGTGGTCGCTTCTGAGAGGGCGGGCATCCCCCGCCCTCTCTTCGCGCCTGCTATACTAGAACAACAGTGCTGACGGGCAGCGTGGCGGGCGGCCTACTCGGCCCTCACCTCATTTCACATACCCCTCGCCCAATCCTGGGCGAGGGGCGATCGGGCGCAGCACGACGCGGACGTCGTTGGGCTAACCGCAGGAGAACCGGAACGCTCACGGCAGGATCGTCTCCTTCCCCCATCGTGCAACGAATGGGGGAAGGAAACAGGAGAGGATGAGGGCCGATGGCCCAGGCGAAGAAGGAACGCACGCTGTTTGTCTGCCAGGAGTGCGGTGTCGAGTCGCTGCGCTGGCAGGGCCGCTGCCCCGAGTGCGGCGCCTGGAACACCTTTGTCGAGCGCACGGTCAAGCCCGTGGCGCCGGGGCGACCTTCCTCGCGCAATGGCTCCGGCGCCGAGCCGGTCGAGGTCGCGCGGCTTTCGGGCGACGCGCACCCGCGCCTGCCGCTGGGCATCGCCGAGTTCGACCGCGTGCTGGGCGGCGGCGCCGTGCCCGGCTCGCTCGTGCTGATCGGCGGGGATCCGGGCATCGGCAAGTGCCTCGCCGGCAATACGCGGGTACTTGACCCGAGCACCGGCGACTTTCTTCCCATCACCGCCTGGGCGACGCAGCAGCGCTCGGTAGTGGCGTTAGCTGGCGAAACGCATCGGTTGCAGCCTCGTCCGGTCGCGGCGTTCTGCGACAGCGGGGTCCAGCCCATCGTAGAGGTGACGACTCGTCTTGGGCGCGTCTTGCGCTGCACGGCCAGCCACCCGCTGTTGACGCCCGACGGCTGGCGGTCGGTGAGCGAGCTGGCGGCAGGGGGGCGGATCGCAAGCCCTCGTGCGCTGCCGTACTTCGGGCGCGAGTCCCTGGGCGAGCATGATGTGCGGCTGATCGCGTATGCGCTCTCCGATGGATCGGCAACGAGCCAGGTGACGGTGACGTCTGCACTGCCGTACGTCGAGCGCGATCTGGAGGAGCTGGCGCATTGGTACGGGCTCACACTCAGGGTCTACCCGAAGCGGGGCAGCATCGCGAAGCAGTTTCGCTTTGTGCAGCCGATCGGAGAGCGTGCACGGGCTCGCGGAGAGCTTGCCGCCGCACTCAAACTCGTGCAGACAAGGTCCGGTATCACCTGGGCTGCGTGGGCTCGGCGTGCACGGGTGAGTTACGGCATGCTCAATCTCTGGCGGCGTGGGACGTGCGTGCCGAGCCAGGTGGAGCTTGAGCGGCTGGCCAGCGCGGCGAACGTGTCGCTCGCGGACCTCGCGCCCGTGGCACGTGAGCGTGCCGAGATGCGGACGCCGGTAGCGCGGCTGCTGGAGTCGGTTGGCGTACGTTTCAGCAAAGCCCGCACGAAGGCTGTTCCGGAGATCGTTTTTCGTCTGCCCCGGCCGCAACTGGCGCTCTTCCTGCGCGTGCTCTTCTCCTGCGATGGATCGGTCTACGTCAATGGCGCGGGTACGCCTGGTATTTCATACAGCACCAAAAGCAGACGCCTGGCCGACGACGTTCAGCATCTGTTGCTGCGATTCGGCTTCGTCACGCGAATCAGAACGAAGCATTCGAAGGTGAACGACGAGCCGTATACCGCATACGAGCTGCAACTGCTCGGCGTGCAGCATGTAAAGCGATTCCTAAGCGAGATCGGGATCTGGGGACGAGAGGAGGCGCGGCGGCAGATCGAGGCGATGCCCGATCCCGATGGAGCTTCCACCCACTGGGACACGATTCCCACCAGCGACCGCTTTTGGGCCGAGATCCGCGCTGCGATCGGCAGTGACTCGAAGAACGTGCCTGCCTCGCCCGCAGTGATGTTCCGCACTGCGTCCGCCCTCGCCGGTGTCACGCTGCGGGATCGCCGACACGACCGGCCGCTTGCGCGCAAGACGGTCGCGGCCGTCGCGAAGGCATACCCATCGCGGTATCCGCAACAACTGGTGGAGAGCGACACCTACTGGGATGAGATCGCGAGCGTCACGCCAGTGGGTGAGGAGCCCACATACGATCTCACTGTTTGCGGCGATCATAACTTCGTCGCCAACGACCTCATCGTCCACAACTCCACATTGCTCCTTCAGGTAACGGCCAATATTGCATCGAATGGCAAGAATGTCCTCTACATCTCCGGCGAGGAGTCGGCGCACCAGCTCAAGCTGCGCGCCGCCCGGTTGGGCATTACGGGCGAGCGGCTCTTCCTCCTGACCGAGACGGACATCGACGAGGCGCTGGCCACCGCCGACCGTGTGCAGCCCGATCTCGTGGTGGTGGACTCAATCCAAACCGCCTTCACGCCGGAGCTGCCGAACGCGCCCGGCACCGTGGTGCAACTGCGCGAGGCGACGCTGCGCGTGATGCGCTGGGCCAAGCGCGGCCACGTGCCGGCCTTCATCGTCGGGCACGTGACAAAAGAGGGCGAGATCGCCGGGCCGCGGCTGCTGGAGCACCTGGTCGACGTGGTGCTCTACCTCGAGGGTGAGCGCTTCAGCAGCTACCGCCTGCTGCGTGGTGTGAAGAACCGCTACGGCGCCACCAGCGAGGTCGGCGTCTTCGAGATGGCGAACGACGGCCTGCGTGAGGTTGAGAATCCTTCGGAGATCTTCCTGGCCGAGCGGGCCGAGGGCGCGATCGGCAGCGTGATCGTGCCCGTGCTCGAAGGCACGCGGCCGATGCTGGTCGAAGTGCAGGCGTTGACCACGACCAGCTCGATGTCGATGCCGCGTCGCGCCGCGCACGGGATCGAAACCAACCGCTTGCTCCTGATCACCGCCGTGCTCGCCAAGCGCGTGCGCATGCAGTTGCACAACCAGGACGTGATCGTCAACGTGGCCGGCGGTCTGCGTGTGCAGGAGCCGGCGGCCGACCTCGGCCTGGCGCTGGCGATCACCTCGAGCTTCAAAGACCTGCGCCTGCCCGGCGACCTCGTCGCGATCGGCGAAGTCGGCCTCAGCGGCGAGCTGCGCTCGGTCGGCCACCTCGACCGGCGCCTGGCCGAGGCAGAAAAGCTCGGCTTCCGCCACGCGATCTTGCCTGCCGCCGCCCTGCGCCGCGGCCGCCCGCAAACCACGATGCAGCTGCACCCGGCCGCCACGCTGGTGGAAGGCGTCGAGAAGGCGCTGGCGCTGTAGCCCTTCACGAGACCCGGAAGGGCGTGGCTCTGCGTCTGACGGCGATGCTTTGCAGGATGCCCACGGCGACGAACATCGTCAGCAGCGAGCTGCCGCCCTGGCTGATGAAGGGCAGCGGAATGCCCGTCACCGGAAAGAGACGCACGTTGACGCCAATGTTGATGAAGGTCTGCGCCACGATCATGATCACGATGCCCGTGGCGATGTAGCGGCCGAAGTCGTCGGGCGAGCGGCTGGCCGTGCGCAGGCCGCGGAAGAGCAACACGATGAAGAGGAAGAACAGCACCATCGCGCCGATGAAGCCCAGCTCCTCGCCCAGCACGCTGAACACGTAGTCCGTGGTTTGCGTGCGTAAGTACGCAAGCTGCGTCTGCGGTCCGTGCGTGAAGCCTTTCCCCCAGAGCCCGCCCGAGCCGATGCTGATCTCCGACTGCAGGATGTTGAAGCCGGCGCCCAGCGGGTCCTTGGCCGGATCGATGAAGCTCTGGAAGCGGTCCTTCTGGTAGCCGGAGAGGCCGATCAGCACCATGAAGGGCACCGCCGCCACGCAGGCGCCGAAGAACGTCAGCAGATGGCGCATGCGGGCGCCGGCCACGTAGATCATGCCCAGCCAAACGGCGAGGAAGACAACGGCCGTGCCCAGGTCCGGTTCGAGAAAGACGAGCCCTGCCGGCAGCGCCGCGAGGCCGAGCGTAAAGAGAAACCCGCGCGCCGTGCGCACCCGGCGGCCATCATCGGCCAGATACTTCGCCAGGAAGACGATGGTCACCAGCTTGGCCAGCTCTGATGGCTGCAGCTGCAGAACCGGCGTCGGAAACCAGCGCCGCGAGCCGAACTCCTTGTGGCCGATCACGAGCACGGCCATCAGCGCCAGCACGGAGACGGCGTAGAGGATCGGCGCCAGCGCGTTCCAGGCGCGGTAGTCGAGCTGCGTGAGCAGCAGCATCAGCAACAGGCCGAGGGCGGCGAAGGCCGCCTGCTTGATCACGACGTGCGTGATCGCCGCGTGGCCTGAGCCGTAGCGCGCCAGCGATCCGGAGTAGATCAGCGCCAGCCCATAGCCGACGAGCAGCAGGCAGGCGAGCAGCATCAGGAAGTCGAAGCGGCGCAGGTCGCGTACCACGGCTAGCCTCCCGCCTGCTGAGTGGCTGCCGGCGTGGGGCTCGCCTCCGGATTCGGGTTGCCCTGCTTGTACTGGTTGAAGTAGTAATCCCAGATCTTCTTTGCCGTCGGCGCCGCCGTGGCCGCGCCGCCGCCCTTGTTATGGAAAACCACCAGCGCCACCTGCGGGTTGTCGTACGGCGCGAAGGAGATGAACCAGCCGTGCTCGTTGTAGGTGCCGTTTTGCAGCGGGTTCAGGTTCTCGGAGTCGCCGGTCGGCTTGGAGATTGCGTTGCCGAACTCGGCCGTGCCCGTCTTGCCGGCGATGTGCAGCCCGGGCACGAACGCCGTGGCGGCGCTGCCGCCCTCCACCGCCATCGCCATGCCCTGGCGGATGAGCGCCAGGTTCGCGTCGCTCACGTCGAGGTGCTTGACCACCTGCTTCTGCGGCGGCACCACGACGTTGCCGCTGGCGTCGTCCACCTCGCGCACGATGTGCGGCCGCAGCAGGTCGCCGCCGTTGGCGAGCGCCGCCGCCACGCGCACCATCTGGATCGGCGTGGCCGTGTCGTAGCCCTGGCCAATGCCCATGAAGTAGGTGTCGCCGATGTACCAGTGGGCGGGGCTGCCGTCCGCGTTCTTCAGGTTCTTCGCCGCCCAGGCCGTATCGGGGATCAGGCCGGAGACCTCGTTCGGCAGATCGATGCCGGTGGCCGTGTCGAGGCCGAAATCGCGCGCCCAGTAGGCGATGCGGTCGGCGCCGAGTCCTCTACCCAGGCCGCCGCCGGGCAGGAAGGGGCAGCCGCCGGAGAGGCAGTAGAAGTAGATGTCGGACGACATCGCCAGGCCATGAAGGAAGTCCAGTTTGCCGAGGTCCGCCCAGTCATACACGTAGGCGGGATTGGCCGGGTCGCCGGTGACGTTGAAGGCGCCGTGGCTGATCAGCGTGGTGTTCGTCGTAGCGATGCCGTCCTGCAGGGCGCCGGAGCCGACGATGACCTTGAACGTGCTGCCGGGCGGGTAGGCGTCCTGAATCGCGTGGTCGGTGAGCGGCTTGCCGGCGGCGTTCAGCAGCGCGTCGAAGTCGCTCTGCGAGATGCCGGTGGCAAACTTGCTCACGTCGTAGTTCGGCAGGGAAACGTAGGCGAGGATCTCGCCGGTGTGCACGTCCATCATGATCGCCACGCCGAGGTCGGAGCCGGTTTGGTTCAGCGACTTCTGCATGATATCGGTGATGTGCTGCTGCAGGTCGAGGTCGATCGAGAGCACGAGGCTGTTGCCCGGCTTCGGCGGCTCGACGCCCAGCTGCTCCAGCTCGCGGCCGCTGGCATCCACCTCGATCTGCTGCCGGCCTGGCGTGCCGCGCAACTGGTCCTCGTAGGTGTACTCCAGGCCGGTCTGGCCGACCTTGTCGTCCTGCTGATAGCCGCGCGCCTCGTAGTCGCTGACGTTGTCGGGGTTGATCGGTCCGACGTAGCCGTAGATATGCGACATCAGCACCGGGTCGCTGTACTGGCGCTCCGTGTCATAGCGGATGTCCACGCCGGGCAGCGTGTGCCGCAGCTCGGCCAGGGTCAGCACCGTCTTCTGGTCGAGCTGTTCCTTGACGGCGACGGGCGTGAAGGGGTCGTTGCGCTTGAGCGAATCGGCCACCTTCTGCTCGATCTGGTCGGGCGGCACGCCGATCACGCTGCTGAGCTGGAAATAGACGTCGTTCTCCTGCCCTTTCGGCAAATCGGCGGGCACGATCACGGCGGTGTAGGAGGCAACGTTGCGCACCAGCGGGTTGTGGTTACGGTCGTACATCAAGCCGCGAGGCGCGGGCACCGTCACCAGGCGCAGCCGGTTGCTCTCCGCCTTGAGCTGGTAGCGCCCGCCGCTCCAGAGCTGGAAGCGCAGAAGCTGCAACGAAAGCGCACAGAACAGCAGCGTCACCGCCAGCCGGATCACGATCAGGCGCCGGCCGCTGGTGCGGGCCCCATCCTCCTCGGTGTGTGCGCGGCGCGGCTGCGAACGCCAGCGCCGTTCCCGGCTGAACCATCCCATAGTCCCCCCACCCCGCTCTCAGCCCGGTTTCTGCACCACTCGGTATTCTAGGCGCGACGGAAGCTGCCAGCCCGCGGCCGCCGCCCGCAGGCCAGCCGCATGGGCCAGAACCAGAGCGCCGCGGTGATCAGGTCGAGCGCGGCAGCGCGCGGCGCCACCAGCAGCAGGTTAAGCGGCGGCCCCAGCCCCTCGCCAGCGGCCGAGGCGGCGCCCGCATGGATGAACGTATAGAGAATACTGCACATCCCCGTGATGGCGATCGCCGTCAGGAAACGCCCGCGCGCCGGGCTGGCCTCCACCAGCGCCGCCAGCGCAGCCACGGGCAGCAGCGCCAGGAGTGAAGCGCCCAGCGGCTCGCCCCCGGCCAGGCCGATCGTCAGGCCGGCGATTGGGATCAGCGCCAACACTTCCTGGCGGCCGCGAATCACGCCCCAGCAGCAGAGCCAGACCACGGGCAGATCGGCGTGCACGCCGAAGAATACCAGCGACGGCGCCGCGCCGATCTGCAGCAGCGCAACGAGCAGCGTCAGCGGCGCCGCCGCGTACCAGATCACTGGCCCGCGTCCACGCGCGAAGGTACGAAGCTCGTCATCACCAGTACACTCTCCAGCGTGCCCGGCCGCACCGCCGGCTCGACTTCAATCGTCTCCTGCACGTCCAGCGGCTTGCCCAGGACTTTGGTCACGCGGCCGATCAGCAGCCCTTTGGGATAGTTGCCGCCGAGGCCGGAGGTAATCACGGTGTCGTCGGGCTTCACGTCGGTGCCCTCGGCCACGAACTGCAGTTGCAGCTTATGGCCGAGTTGGCCACTGATCGTGCCCATCGCCCGTGTCTCCTGCACCATGCCGTTGACGTCGCTGTCGGGGTCGGTGATCAGCCGCACCCAGGCAGAGCCGGCGAGCGCACGGTAGACGGTGCCGATCAGCGCCCCGTCCTTGCCGACGACGACCATGCCGCTCTTCACGCCGTCGCCGGTGCCCTTGTCGATCAGCACGGCGTCGCGCACGTTGCTGGGGTCGCGCGCGATCACGCCGGCGAGGGTGAAGTCCTGGTTGGGGAAGAGCTGCGTAGTACCGTTCAGGTCGTTGACCTGCTGCTGCTGCGCCTGCTGCTCGCGCAACTGGCTGAGCTGCGTGCTCAGCCGTTGATTCTGGTCGCGCAGATCCTGGTTCTCTTTGCGCAGCGAGCCGTAGTCGCCCACATTGGTGACGAAGTCCGCGACGGGCGCCGTCAGCGCGTGAATGCCGCCGGCGATCGGGTCGAGGACGCGGGCGGCGACGTTCACCACCGGGTTCGCCCCGCCGGCGCGCGCGAGCCCCAGCGCCGCCAGCGCCAGCAGCAACATCGAGAGCGTCCACGTCAGCGGGCGTGAAAGCGACATCAGACGCAGCCCACCGCTACCGGTACCAGAACGTCAGGCGGTATGTCGCCAGGCTTTGGCCGCGCTCGTGCGGGAACGACCCGCCGCGGCGCGCTCGCAACCTGTCCGCATCTCATCGCGGCGAGGCTCATCGCGGTGGCCTCCGCTGCGCCAGCCGCGCCTGCACTTTGGCCAGCATCGCGGTCTCTTCCAACACGTCGCCGGTGCCCCGCACCACGCAGGTGAGCGGATCCTCCGCGACGTAGACGGGGAAGCGCGTCTCCTGTGAGAGGCGCCGGTCGAGGCCGCGCAGCAGGGCGCCGCCGCCGGCCAGGGCTATGCCGTGCGCCATCAGGTCGGCGATCAGTTCAGGCGGCGTGATCTCGATCGTGGAGCGCACCGCGTCCACGATCGCGTTGATCGAACCGGAGAGCGCATCACGGATCTCGACGCTGCTCACGTCGACGGACTTGGGCAGGCCGGTGGCGAGGTCACGGCCGCGGATCTGCACCTGCACTTCCGGCTCGAGCGGATAGGCCGAGCCGGCGTGGACCTTGATATCTTCGGCGGTGCGTTCGCCGATCAAGAGGTTATGCACCTGGCGGGCGTAGGCGATGATGTCCTGGTCCATCTCGTCGCCGGCGGTGCGGATCGAGGTGCTGACGACGATGCCGCCGAGCGCGATTACCGCGACTTCGGTCGTGCCGCCGCCGATGTCCACGATCATGGTGCCGCTGGCCTCCATGATCGGCAGGCCGGCGCCGATCGCCGCCGCCATCGGTTCCTCGATCAGATAGGCCGCGCGGGCGCCTGCGTTCAAGGCGGCATCATGCACGGCGCGCTTCTCGACCTCGGTCACGCCGCTCGGAATGCCGACGACCACGCGCGGGCGGGGGAAGCCAAAGCCGAAGCGCTCATGCACGGAGCGGATGAAGTGCTGCAGCATCTTCTCCGTGACCTCGAAGTCCGAGATCACGCCGTCCTTGAGCGGCCGCACGGCGACGATGTTGGCGGGCGTGCGGCCCACCATGCGTTTCGCCTCGGCGCCGATCGCCAGAATCCGCTTCGTGCCCCGGTCGATGGCCACGACCGACGGTTCGTCGATAACGATGCCTTTCCCCTTCACCATTACGAGCGTATTTGCAGTACCCAGGTCGATGCCGACATCGTGCGAGAACAGCCCGAAGAGCGTCGACAGGGGGTTAAAAGCCAATGGCTGCGACTCCCTTCGTCGGCCGCGCGGACGGGGCCGGCCGGCGCGGCGCACGGCCCGTTGAGTATATCCCAGCCAGATCGAGGGGCAAAGGCCGCGCCACAGGCCGGAAACTTAGCGCTTCGGATGAGATTGAAAGTCTATCGAAGCAGCAAACAGCCCGCTGGAGAGGTGCCAGGGCCAGAGGACTGCGTTATTCGGGCAGCGTTCCCGACTCCAGCACCCGCGCGAGTTGCCGCGTATCGATCGTGCGGATGCCGTACTGCTGCGCCTTCTGCAGCTTGGAGCCCGGCTTTTCACCGACGACGAGTACGAAGGTCTTGCGCGTGACGCTCTGGCCGATCGTGGCGCCGAGCCGTTCGAGCTGCTGCTCGGCCTCGGCCTGCGAGATGCCGAGACCGTTGAGCGAGCCGGTGATCACCCACTGTGTGCCGCTGAGCGGGCCTTCCCGCTGCTCGCGCGGCTCCTCGGCCAGGCGCACGCCGGCGGAGCGCAGCTTCTCGACGACGGCGCGGTTCTGCTCGTCCTGGAAAAACTCCTCGATGCTCTGCGCGATGCGCGGCCCCACGCCGGGCACGGCCGTCAACTCGGCCTCCGTCGCGGCGATGACGGCGTCGATGGTGCCGAAATGCGCGGCGATCAGCTTGGCGTTCTCCTCGCCCACATGGCGAATGCCAAGCGCGAAGAGCACGGCGCCGAAGGGCCGCTGCTTGCTCGCCTCGAGTTGGTCGAGCACGTTCTGCGCGCTCTTCTCGCCCATGCGCTCCAGCGCCGCCAGTTGCTCCTTCTGCAGGGCGTAGAGATCGCCCGGGTCGGAGACGAGGCCGGCGGTCAAGAGAGCCTGCGCCAGCGCCTCGCCGATGCCCTGGATGTCCATCGCCCCGCGGCTGACGAAGTGGGTGAGCAGTCGGAACGACTGCGCCGGGCAGGCGCGGTTGGGACAGTAGACCATCGCCTCGCCCTCCGGCCGCGCCACCGGCGTGCCGCAGACGGGGCAGGTCTCGGGCATCGACCAGGGTGCTTCCGAGCCCGTGCGCAGGGAGGCGACGGGTCCGACCACCTGCGGGATGACCTCGCCGGCCCGCCGTACGATCACGGTGTCGCCGATGCGGATGTCCTTGCGGCGGATATCCTCTTCGTTGTGTAGCGTGGCGAGGCCGACGGTGACACCGCCGAGCTGCACCGGGTCGAGGATGGCGTAGGGGTTGAGCGTGCCCGTGCGGCCGACGTTGAGGCCGATGTCGAGCAGCTTCGTCGTCGCCTCGACGGCGGGATACTTGAAGGCGATCGCCCAGCGCGGGTCGCGGCCGACGAAGCCGAGCCGCCGCTGCACTTCGAGGCTGTTGACCTTGATCACGATGCCGTCGATGTCATAGTCGAGCGTCTCGCGCTTCGGCCCCCACTCTTCGGTGAAGGCGATCGCGGCCTCAATGTCTGGCACCAGGCGGATATTGGGGTTGGTGCGGAAGCCGAGTTGCTTGAACAGATTCAGCGCCTGCCACTGCGTGTCCGGCGGCTCGGCGCCATCCACCCAGCCCAGCTGATAGATGAAGGTGCTGAGCGGGCGCGAGGCGGTGATCCTGGGGTCGATCTGGCGCACGGAACCAGCCGCGGCGTTGCGCGGGTTGGCGAAGAGCCGTTCGCCGGCCGCGGCGCGCTGCTCGTTTAGCCGCTCGAAGCCGCTGCGCGTCATGTAGGCTTCGCCGCGCGCTTCAAAGCGCGGCGGCCCGTCGGGCACGCGGTGCGGCACGCTGCGAATCGTCTTGAGATTGGCGGTCACGTTCTCGCCCTGCACGCCGTTGCCGCGCGTGGCGCCCTGCATCAGCTCGCCGTGCTCGTAGACGAGCGCCACGGCAAGGCCGTCGATCTTCAGCTCGCAGACCAGCTCCAGCGGCTCCTCGTCCGCCCGCTCGCAGGCGCGGCGATACCAGGCGCGCAGTTCGTCGGCGCTGAAGGCGTTGCCAAGGCTGAGCATCGGCACGCGGTGGATAACCTCGGCGAACTTCTCCGAAGGCTCACCGCTGACGCGCTGCGTGGGCGAATCCGGGGCGATCAGGTCGGGGAAGCGCGCTTCGAGCTCGCGCAGCTCGCGCATCCAGGCGTCGTACTGCGCGTCGGCGACCTCCGGTTCGTCGAGCACGAAGTAGCGGTAGTTGGCGTTGGCGATCAGCGCGCGCAGCTCCTCGACGCGCTGTTTGGCCGCTTGATAGTCCCGTTCGTCCCGCTCGTCGCTGGTCATGGACCCAGTATACGACCACCTGTTCTGTAATTCAATAACAGCAACGCGAATGGGCGCCGCGCTCAGGTCGGGTCAGTGCGTTGCGGCAGATCTTTGGCGTAGCGGCGGGTGGCCGGGTCGGGCGCGTAGCCGGCGTTGCGCCAGAACGCGGCGGCGCCCGGCTCGGCTTCGAAGACGAGGCTGGTGATGCGCTCGGCGCCCTTTGCCCGCAGCGCCGACTCGACGGCCAGCACCAGCCGGCGCGCGACGCCCGTGCGCCGGTAGTCCGGATCGACGGCGAGGCGGTACATATTGCCGCGCCAGCCGTCCCAGCCGCCCAGCAGGCTGCCGGCCAGCCGATCGCCGTCCAGGGCCAGCAGGAACAGCTCGGCGTCGCGCTCCAGCCGCAGCCGCAGGGCCGCTGCATGGTCGGTGGGCCGCGGCACGGCGCCGGCGCGCTGCCAGAGCGCGAGCACGGCCGGGATGTCCTCGATGCGGCAGGGGCGCAGCGTGAGCGGCGTGGCCTCACCCCCTGGCCCCCTCTCCATGAAATGGAGAGGGGGAAGCTGTGGAATGGAGCTGTGGAATGGAGAGCGGGAAGCTGTGGAATGGAGAGGGGGATTTCGAGGTGTGCGATTCAGTCGCTCAGCGGTAGCGGCGGAAGAGGCGGCCCCATTCGGTATCGCGCATTTGGGTGGCCCGGCGGCGGCCGATGAACGGGTACCAGAAGCCGTTGTGGTAGAGGTTCGAGGCGACGAACGACCACGGCGCAATGCGCGAGCGCAGCAGCGCGTGCTCGAAGCGCTTGAGCGGACCCCAGTAGATCAGCTTCTGGCCGCGGCTGGCGAAGGTGTCTTCGCTGCGGCTGAAGCCGAAGTCGATGCCGCTGATGTCGAGGCCGACGATCTCGATCTGCTCGGGGTCGCCCACGCCGAGGCCGCGCTCGTGCGCCAGGCGGATGAAGGGCAACGAGAGCGGCGCGAAGCCCTGCAGCTTCGCCGACACGGCATCGACGGCGACCAGGTCGCTGCCGGCGATCAGCAGGTTCTTGACGTGCGGGCGCATGGCGCGGGGGCCGGGGCCGTCGCCGGCGATCGTGCCGTCCATCACCGCGAAGACGCCGGCGTGGATCTCCTGCTGAATCGCCAGCAGGTCGACCAGCGTCTCGTGGATCTGCGCGTGCGCCCAGTGGCGGTTGTTGTCCAGCAGCCCACCGAAGCCGTTCTTCATCGCACCGGTGATCGTGGTGAAGACGTGTGTCTTCAGCGTGGGCAGATGCACGACGTTCTTGCCGAACAGGATTTCGGGAATCTCGATGCCGTCGGGGAAGATGCGGTCCAGCGCCAGGAGCTCGGCCTTCGGCGCGTAGCGCACCCGCTTCGTGCCGGCGTCGGTGACGTGCACGCTGGGCACGCACTGGCGCCGCAAGACGCCGAGGTGCTTGTTGCGCCGCTCGCCCTCGTGCGAATCGACCACGACGGTGCCGTTCTGCACAGCGACGAGGTCGCGGTAGCCGGCGCCGCGCAGGCCGCGGATCGCGCCGTCGAGCTGCCACGGGCTGGTGGAGCAGGCGGGATAGTAGCGCTGCCAGGAGATGTTGACCTTGAGCGCGGTGGGCGCGGCGGGGTCAAGCGCCTCGCGCACGCCGGCCAGTTCCATCAGCCGGGCGATGTCGGGCAGCACGGTGTGGGCGCTGGTGTAGAGCACGGCGACACGGCCGGCCAGCGGCCGTGACCCGGTGCCCTCGCGCGGCTGGGTCTGCGCTTGCATGAGCGATCCTTGCGGCTGACACTGCGAGGTGTTCCGCCTTCAGTGTACTCTGCCGACCCCGAACCACCGCTCAGTCGCGCGGGCCGAGCACGTCGTCAAGCGCGAGCACGAGCTGGGGAAAGGCGAGGGGCGAGAGCGTGCCGCCTTCAACGAGCTCAGTCTTCGTGTAGCGCCCATCCTTACAGATGGTTTCAAAACCGGCTCGGGTTCCCGCTTGCAGAGATGCGATCGAACGTGAACGCCGGTTTTGAAACCATGTCTTAGGCTCGCGGTAGACGAGCAGCCCATCGCCCTGCAGATCCCCGATCCAGACCTCGACGGTACCGGCGGCGGCGTAGCGCGGCAGCTTCTGATCGCGGTCGATCGCCAGCGAGCTGTCCGCGACTTCGACCAGCAGCACATCCGCCGGGCCCGGCAGAGCATCCTCGTAGACGTCATCACGATGGCGCAACAGCAGCAGGTTGGGCTCCGGCTCCGAGCCGTCGTGCATGCCGAAACGAGCCCTGTGCCCGCACAACCGCCGCTCCGTGAAGCCTGCCGCCAAATACGTTCGCCAGACGGCCCACACCGGCCTGATGCTTCTTGCCGATGGGCGACGTGCAGAGGATCTCTCCTTCCCAGAGTTCAAGGCGCTCGTCCTCGCCCAGGATGCCGGCCTCGATCGTGCGCTCGTATTCGTCGAGCGTGAGCAGCCGTCGCTCAAACTCTCTCGCGACTATCGCCTTGCCCCTTCGCCGTCCCGCACCGTTCGCTGCGCCACTTCCAGCGTGGCACTCTCCCAAATGACGTACATGAAAATCAGGTGGTCGCGGAGTGGGCGCCTTGCCGGGGCTCCACGGCCAGCGCCAGCGCCTCGGCCACGGCCTGGCTCTCGCTCAGCCCACGACCCTCTTGCCATGCCTGCTCAAATGCGGCGTCGCCCAGATCCGCTCGGGCCGCCAGCAACGTCCGCTCGGTGTCTGTTTTGTACTGGGGTTGAACCGACGTCTCGTTTGCCTCCTCCAGCACCGCGGCGGCGCCGATGAGCCGCACTGCCGCCTGGAGATCGCCGTGCGCGGCAGCACAAAGCCCGAACGCGTGGAGTACCGACACCGTACCCCCGGGCATGCGGCGCTCCCAGAACAGCCGCAGTGCAGCGGCCAGATATTCCTCCGCCCGCTGCAGGTCGCCCTGCTGCAGGGCAGCGCGCCCCGCCAGCTCGAGCCCGTTCGGCAGGAAGAGGCGCATACCCGATGCCCGGCTCGCTATACCCGACGCCCGACTCGCTGCTGCCGATCGTTCCGCCAGCGTCAGCGCCTCCGCCATGTCGCCGCGCTCGAAGGCGATCAGCGCAAGGAAATAGAGAGGCCGGGTCGGCGCCCACGGATCGCCGAGCTCGTTGAAGATCGCGAGGGCTTCCTCGAACAATGGTCTGGCGGCCTCCGGGTCACCCTCAGCCTGCAGGGCCACCGCCAGCGCAATCAGCGCGACACCAAGGCTCCATTGGTCGTGGCCGGAACGCAGGAAAGCAACGCTCTCTCCGGCCAGCATGCGGGCGGCAGCCGGATCGATGCGGCTCAGTGCAGTCGAGTGACGTATCTGGGCAAGAGCGCACCGCCGGCTGTCTCCCAACTCGCGCCAAATGGCCGCGCTCTCGGCGCACCGAGCGGCAGCGGTTTGGAATAAGTCAAACGGGAGGGCGACCATGCCCGCGGTGAGCAGCGCGCGGGCGCGCGCCGCGGTGTGTCCGGCGGCGGCCGGCAGGGCCATCAACGCCTCAATCTCGCGCAGATCCTCTCGCCTGGCGTCGAACTGGAACCAGAACACCAGAGCGCCGACGAGGTTCAGCGCCGGCTCGATCTCGCCTTGATCGCGCAGCCAGCGCAGCGCCGCCCACAGGTTGTCGCGGTCGGCCCCCAGCCGCGCCAACCACGCGGTGCGCCCCCGCCCCATCATCCCCTGCTCCGAGGACTCAGCCAGCGTCAGCATCGCCCGCGCATGGCGGCCACGCACCGCCGCCTCCTCACCGCTCGCCACCAGCTGTTCCAGCGCGAACTCACGAATCGTCTCCAACATCGCGAAGCGTGGCTCGCCTTCCACCGCCGGCCGTGCCTGGATCAGGCTATGCTCCGCCAGCGTCGCGATCCCCTCCAGCACATCCGTACCCCTGCCGTCCTCGTCTGCGCCAACCGTCTCCGCCGCGCTCAACTCGAAACCACCGACGAACACGCCGAGTCGGCGGAAGAGCACCTGTTCGGCGGGCGCAAGCAGGGCATAGCTCCAGGCGATGGTGGCGCGCAGCGTCTGCTGCCGCGCCGGCAGCGTACGGACTCCGCCGGTCAGCACCGGCAAGCGCTGGTCCAGCCGCGAAAGCAGCGCGGCCGGCGGCAACACCCGTACCCGCGTGGCCGCCAGCTCGATCGCCAGCGGCAGGCCGTCCAGCCGGGTGCAGATAGCCGCCACGCTGGCGGCGTTCTCCGCGCTCAGCGCGAAGGCGGGCCGCAGCGCCTGGGCGCGCTGCACGAACAGGCCGACCGCCGGGTTCGGCTGCAGGGCCGCCAGCGACGCCTGGTCGGCGTCGGGCAGCGGCAAGGGGGCGACCGGATCCTCCCATTCACCGGAGATGCGCAGCGGCGCCCGGCTCGTCACCAGCACGGACACCGTAGGGATTGCCTGCAGCAGCGCGCCGACAAACTCCGCGGCGGGGAGCAGATGCTCGTAGTTGTCCAACACGAGCAGCAGCCGCTTGTCGCGCAGGAAGCGCACGACACTCTCGCGGGCCGGCACCTCCGGCAGGCTCTGCACCCCGAGGACCTGCGCGACCGCGGGGGGCACGAGCGTCGGCTCGTGCAGCGGCGCCAGGTCGACGAAGAAGACGCCGTCGGGGAAGGCATCCAGCAGCTCGGCCGCCACCTGCAACGCCAGGCGCGTCTTGCCGGTGCCGCCGGGGCCGGTCAGGGTGACCAGCCGGTGCTGATCGAGCAGCACCACAAGCGCAGCCAGTTCACCTTCGCGCCCGATGAAACTGGTGAGCTGGAGCGGCAGGTTGTGAATGTGGGCGTCCAGTGTCTTCAGCGGCGGGAAGGCGTTGGGCAAGCCGGTGGCGTCGAGCTGGAAGATCCGCTCCGGCTCGCTGAGGTCGCGCAGGCGGTGGCGGCCCAGCTCGCGCAGGCTCGCGCCGGGCGGCAGCGCCTCCCGCACGAGCTGGGCTGTCGCCTCGGAGAGCAAGACCTGGCCGCCGTGGCCGGCGCCGCGAATGCGGGCACAGCGGTTCACGGCGCTGCCGTAGTAGTCGCCCTCTCTGAGGTCGGCCTCGCCGGTGTGCAGCGCCATGCGCACCCGCAGCGGCCCGACCGCCCCCCAGTCCTCGGCCTGAAGCGCCCCTGCCCCGCCAGCGCCGCGGCCACGGCAGCCGAGGCGCGCACGAACACGGCGAACAGCGAGTCGCCCTCGCCGCGCGGGCGTACCACCACGCCGTCGTGCCGCGCGAAGATCTCGGTGAGCAGGGCGTCGTGGCGGGCCATCACGCCGCGCATCGTTTGAGGATGCTGCTCCCACAGCCGCGTCGAGCCCTCGACGTCGGTAAACAGAAACGTGATCGTGCCGGTGGGCAGCTCGGCCATGGCGCGGCCTCGAGGCGCACGTCTGAAAGATGCGCCCCATTCTAGCAAGGTGGCAAGGCCGGCTCAGGGCCGAGCGTGGCAGTGAACTGGGCGCTCGACGGAACGATGGTCTGCGGCACGGCAACTCAATGCCACACTTGAAGGGATGGCGTCGGCGCTCCCGCCTCGTGCTCTCGCTTGACAGGCGCTTCGCCGGCAGTTAGAACGTTTGTACTACGGCCGAAAAAGGGCGGAGACCGGCAATGACCAATCCACCGACCGTAACCGCAAATTACTTCCCCTTCATCAGTTTTCAGGACGCGCCCGCCGCGATCGACTGGCTCTGCCGCGCCTTCACCGTGGGCGACCCCGAAGGCAACCTCTGGAGCATCGGCAACTACCTGCCGCACGCCTCAGCCGCGGCGCGAGCCCGTGCTGGGAACATAATCGGAGGAAGACCATGAACGCGACGCAAACGCACACCGGCGTGCGCCGGGTGACGGCTTATCTCTGCGCCAAGGGCGCGGCCGAGGCAATTCAGTTCTACACGCGGGCCTTCGGCGCCACGGAACGGTACCGGCTGGAGATGCCGGACGGACGCATCGGCCACGCCGAGATCGTGATCGGCGACACGCTGCTGATGCTTTCCGACGAGGCGCCGGAGCTTGGCGTTTTCAGTCCGCGCAGCCTGGGCGGCAACTCGACCTCGTTCGTGTTCGACGTGGACGACGCCGACGCGGCCTTCCAGCGGGCGCTGGACGCGGGCGCGACGGTCGAGCGTCCGCTCCAAGATGAGCCCTACGGCCGCGGCGGCTGGGTGGTCGATCCGTTCGGCCACCGCTGGAGCATCATGACGCCCAACCCGGACTTCGAGCCGGTACAGATGAAGTAAGCTCACTCCCCGCCCAGGCGCCGTAAGGATGACCCCAATGCCGATCGAACCGCTGGCCGAGCTGCGCACGATCTGCCTCGCCCTGCCCGAGGCGACGGAGAAACTGACCTGGGAAGAGACGCCGACGTTCCGCGTGCGGGAGAAGATCTTCGCCATGCAGGCCGGCGGCGACGGTCGCCCCTCGCTCTGGTGCAAGGCGCCGCCCGGCGCACAGCAGATCCTCGTCGGCGCCGATCCGACACGCTTCTTCGTGCCGCCGTACGTCGGGCGCAACGGCTGGATCGGCGTGCACCTGGACGTAGGGCCGGACTGGGAGGAGATCGCCGGCTTCGTGCTTGAAAGCTACCGCATGACCGCGCCCAGGCGGCTGACAAAGCTGCTTCCAGCCCCGTCGGCCTGATCACTCGATCAGGCTGAGCCAGCACGCGATACACCGGCGCCGCGATTCGCCCGGTTGGGCCAATCGCGGCGCAGCGCTTGCCCGGCTTCTCCGCGGTCGCTGCTCCCCGATGTGCGCGTAGATTCCCTTCGCCTCCCGAAGCCGCGGCCCGTGAAGCCAATCACGCGCGCTCCAGCCGTGCGGCCGGCGCCGCCGTCTCCCTACGCCCAACGCCCTGCGCCCTATCCCCTATACTGTTCCGTGTTGGTTTCAACAGCCCGCTCCGCGGTCTGGCACATCCCCGATTCCCTAAGGCAGAGGCATGCAGATCTACGACACGCTCAGCGCCGGCACGGTCACGATCGCGCCGGAGACGCCCGTCACCATCTACGTCTGCGGCATCACGCCCTACGACGTCGGGCATCTCGGCCACGCCTTCGTCGCCGTCACCTTCGACACGCTGCGCCGCTATCTCGAGTTCCGCGGCCACGCGGTGACGCACGTGCAGAACATCACCGACGTGGACGACGACATTATCCGCCGCGCCCGCGAGCTGGAGGAGCCGACGACGAAGGTCGTGGACGAGAACGTGGCGCTCTACGACTGCGACATGCGCGCGATCAACGTGCGCCCGCCGACCTACAACCCGAAGGCGACGGAAGAGATCGCCTACATGATCGCCATGGGGCAGAAGCTGGTGGCCGAGGGCACAGCGTACGTCGTGGACGGCCACGTCTTCTTCCGCGCCGCCGCCTTCCCGCGCTTCGGCCGGCTCAGCGGCCGCACGGGCGAGGCGCTGATCTCCGATACGGAGCCGGAGCGGCTGCACGCGCTCAAGCACGACCGCCGCGACTTCACTCTCTGGCAGCGCAGCCTGCCCGGCGAGCCGCATTGGAGCAGCCCCTGGGGTGAGGGCCGCCCCGGCTGGCACATCGAGTGCAGCGCCATGGCCCTGCGCTACCTGGGCGAAAGTGTGACCGTGCACGGCGGCGGGCACGACCTCGTCTTCCCGCACCACGAGTGCGAGATCGCCCAGTCGGAGGCATTCTTGGGCGTGTCGCCGGTGGTGCGGGCCTGGGCGCACGTCGGCATGGTGCGGCTGGCGGGCGAGAAGATGAGCAAGTCGCTCAAGAACCTGATCCAGGTGTCCGACCTGCTCGAAACCTACTCCAGCGACGCGATCCGCCTCTACCTGCTGAGTACGCACTACCGCGAGTCGCCGGACTACGACGAGGCGGAGCTGCGCCGCGCTTCCGAACTGGCCACCCGCCTCGCCCGCGCCGCCGGTCCCCAGCCGGGCGCGAAGGGCGAGGCGATCAAGGCGGGCGGCGCCGGTGGGCCGTTCACCGAGCGCTTCTTCGCGCTGATGGACGACGACCTCAACACGCCGGCGGTGCTTGCCCTGCTGGCGGAGATGGCCGGCGCAATCGAGCAGGCCCGCGCCGACGGCCGCGAGGCTGAGGCGCTGCAGCGCGACCTGCGCGAGTTCGGCGGCGTGCTCGGCCTGCACCTGGGCGAAGGGCGAGGGGCGTAGGGCGAAGCAGGTTGCGCCGCCGGCTCCCCGAGCCGCAGCCGCGTCCGGAGCTTGAGGAAGCAGCGTTCGTCATCGCCGGCGTGCAGCAGGCAGCAGGCGGCGGTCGATCGCGGGCTCAGATCTCACGCGGTCCTCCGCTCGGGTGTCCTCGTTTGCTTTGCGAGCAGCTCACCCGCCCGATCCAGGTGAAACGCCGCGCTGAAGCGCGACGAGCTGTTGATGTGGCAATCCAGGCGGTCCGCCGCGGGCCAACCGCTGTTGCGCCGTCGCGGTGGGCCCGGTCCCGTCGCCCGGCCGCGGGTGCGGTGCTGCTTGTGCAGGCGGGTCTGCTGCCGGCGCTGGCGAGCCTCGGCGCCCTGCACCCGATCGTGGGCCAGGGTGCCGGCGCCGCGCCGAAACGCCTCGAATAGACACAGCCAGCGCTCGACGGGAACCTCACCCGGCCGAGCGTTCGGCCCGATGCCGGTGTCGGCGAGGGCGCGCCGCGGCCAGCGGCCGGGTTCCAGCCGGTGCAGCGTCTCCGCAAGCGAAGGCTGGCGGCAGGTGAAGGCGAACGTTACGAAGTCGCGGTAGCGCTGCGCCTGTGCGGCCGGCAAGAGCGGCGGCCCGCGCTTGGCGAGGCGCAGCAGCACGACATCGACGCCCGGCCGCGGCGCGAAGTCGCTGCGCCGGAAGCGATGAATAATGCCGGCCTCGAACCAGGGCGCGAGCAGCAGCGCGTAGAGCGTGGTTGCCGGCCGGCCGCAAAAGCGCAAGGCGGCTTCGTGCTGCACCACGAGGTACTGGTCCTCCGGCGGCGGCGCGGCGTGGGTAAGGCGCGAGACGATCGCCGCCGTTCTGTTGAAGGGAAGACTGGCGAAGACCTTGTACGGCGCGGCCGGCAACAGCGCAGTGAGCGCGTCTCCCTGCCGCAGCGTGAGGCGCGGACAGCCGGCGAAGCGCTCTGTCAAGCGCCGCACCAGCGCCGGGTCCTTTTCGACGGCGATCACCCGGCGGCAGCGGCGCAGCAGCCGCTCGGTGATGCTGCCCGTGCCCGGCCCGATCTCGTAGACCTGGTCGTCCGGCCCGATCGTCGAGGCGTCGAGCAGGCAATCGATCAGCGCCGGGTCGGTAAGGAAATTCTGTGTGCAGCGGAGGCTGAGATCGCGTGCGGCGGACATGGCATGCTCCCGTACGGAATTCGGGCACAGCAAAACGCCGCGCGCTGAACAGCGCTGCGGCGTGGAGCGGAGCCCGGATCGATCGGGAGCGTGGTACCGACGAGGGGGTCGCGCGGCGCACTGGCAGGCGCCGGCGCAAATCCGCCCAGGCGACGAACCCGGCGGGCTCCGCTCAGGCGGTGCGCAGGCGAGTGACACCCATAGGACGGCCCTTCTTGTGCGCGGTCGTGACGAACGCAGCATAGCAGGGGCGGCAGCGGCCGTCCACGGCAGGAGCGGCGGGATCGGTCGGCGCCCCGGCGCATTGCCCTCGGTATGGCGGCAATGCCAAGCTGCGGGAGGGTGGCCAGCACGCCGCCCGGCGTGAGGAGAACGGTCATGCGCGTAGCGATCGGCTTTCACCGGCTGGCGATCGAAGACTGGGAGAGCGCCTCCGCCTACGCCGTCGAGGCCGAGCGGCTCGGCGTGGACGCGATCTGGTCGGCGGAGGCCTGGGCGCACGACGCGGTCACGCCGCTGGCCTACATCGCGGCGAAGACCGCGCGCGTCCAGCTCGGCACCGGCATCATGCAGGTCGGCGCCCGCACGCCCGCAATGGCGGCGATGACGGCGCTGAGCCTGGCTTCGATGTCGAACGGGCGCTTCGTGCTTGGCCTAGGCGCCAGCGGACCGCAAGTGATCGAGGGCTGGCACGGCATCCCCTTCCGGCGGCCGGTGCAGCGGATGCGCGAGTATCTCGAGATCGTGCGCATGGCCGCGCGCGGCGAGCGCGTCGTCTACAAGGGCGAGGTATACGAGCTGCCGCGTCCCGGCGGCGAGGGCAAAGCGTTGAAGTCCGGCGCGCAGTCGCGGCCGATCCCGATCTACCTGGCCACGCTCAGCCCGAAGAGCCTGGAGCTGACCGGCGAGCTTGCGGACGGCTGGCTCGGCACCTCGTTCATGCCCGAGCATGCAGACGTCTTCTTCACGCATCTGCGCCATGGCGCCGAGCAGGCCGGCCGCCGGCTGACCAACATCGACCTGCAGGCGGGCGGCGCCGTGGCCTTCGGCGACGATCTGGAGCGGCTGATCGCCGTGCGCCGGCCCGGCCTGGCCTTCACGCTGGGCGCGATGGGCTCGCGCCGGCACAACTTCTACAACCAGGCCTTCCGCCGCGCCGGCTTCGAGGAGGAGGCGCTGGCCGTGCAACGGCTCTGGCTCGACGGCCAGCGTGAGCAGGCGGCGGCGCTGGTGCCGGACGAGATGGTGTTGCACGCCAACCTGCTCGGCACCGAGGAGATGGTGCGCGAGCGCATCCGCGCCTACCGGAACGCCGGCATCACCACGCTGCGCCTCGATCCAGCGGGCGAGACGATGCAGGAGCGGCTGGACACGCTCGGCCGCGCCCTCCAGCTGGTGCACGAAGTCAGTGCAGAGCCGGCAGCGGTGGGCGCGGCGACGACGCTGAGCAGCTAACGTCGGGCTGAGCCAGCGTGGGAGAATGCGAGTGGGCGAGCTGTGAGATAGACGTCCGCGTGACGCGGTCCGGGCGCTTGAACGTGCCGGCAGAGCAGTGCGAAGGGTCACATAAACATCAAGATGCCGATTGGCCACGTTGTGACGTTTTCGGGGTGGCGAGAACCGGTCAAGATCGACCTTCTTAGGGCCGCCATCCGCAAGGCAGGACACAGCGAGGAGGAGTTCGTCCTCGTCTTGGAAGGGCATCGCTGATGGACTACATTATCGTGATTCATCCCGCCGAAGAAGGCGGCTACTGGGCCGAGGTTCCAGCACTGCCCGGCTGTTTCGCCCAGGGCGAATCGCTCGAAGACCTGCTGGGCGACGCACGTGGGGCGATCGCCTCCCACATCGAGGCGCTCCGAGAGGACGGTCAGCCGGTTCCTCCCGGCGGCGTGATCGTCGCCTCGGTGAATTTGCCGGAGACTGCAGCGGCCGCTAGCTAAGCACCCGCAGGGCAACGGACCGCCCCACGATCCGTTGGCCGTCGCGAGCGGACCGCCATCCGTCGCTGCCGTCATACGCTTCTTGCGCAGGAGCGAGGCGAGACGACGCATGAAACAGCGTCGATAGACGTCACCAACAGCCCGGAGCTGGCGCGCCTGGCCGAAGAGGTGCGCCGGACCGGACGGCCATGCCGCCCGCGGCGCCGGGATGAGGATGTGGCGATGCTGATTCCGCTGAGCGCCGCCAAAATCACACCGGCGCCGTACAACCCGGCGCTGGAAGCAGTCCTCGCCGGCCCGCCCGCGGACAGCGTCGTGGCAAGGACAGCGGGGCCTTACATACCGACCAGTCCTTCAAGGGCATCGAGGAAGAACGCGAACTCGCAGCCGAGGCGATGGCACGAGACCTGGTCGCAGGCTGGGACGGCTGAGCCGGCCGCGCTCCAGTCAGGCTTCACCCTCCAACGCCGCTGAGTCCATGCCGTTTCAGGCAGCCGGCTGCTTGTAGACGGCGCCGTCCTTCATCACGAAGGCGACGCGGCGCAGCGCCTCGATGTCGGCCAGCGGGTCGCCGTCCACGGCGATTACGTCGGCCCATTTGCCCGGCTCGAGCGTGCCGGTGTGCCGGTCGATGCCGATCACGCGGGCGCTGCCGGCCGTGGCCGCCTGGATCGCCGCCATCGGCGCCATACCCTCGTGCGCCATGCTCACCGGCTCGTCGGCGTTGTCGCCATGGGCGCGCAGCGGGCCGCCGAAGTAGTCCGAGCCGGCGCCGATCGCCAGGCCGCTCTGGCAGGCGAGGGGAAAGGAGCGCTCGATCGCGGCGATCGCCACCTGTTGCTTGCGCAGCCGCCAGGGCGGCATGTCGTGCGGGCTGTTCGCGGCGCGGCGGTAGACGGCCAGCAGCGCCAGCGTGGGCACGAAGCAGGTACCGCGCCGCTTCATCTCCTCGGCGCACTCCTCGTCCAAGTAGTAGCCGTGCTCGATCGAGTCGATACCGGCGCGCACGGCGTTGAGGATGCCCGCCTTGCCCTGCGCGTGCGCGGCCACGCGCCGCTTCGCCCGGTGCGCCTCCTCCACGATCGCGGCGATCTCCTCGCCGGTGAAGTGCTCGTCCTCGGGGTCGTCGTTCTCCGAGCCGACGCCGCCCGTGGTGCAGATCTTGATCAGATCGGCGCCGGCGCGGATGGCGGTGCGCACGGCGCGTCGGCACTCCTCCGGCGAATCGGCCAGAATCGCGCCGGGGCGGCGGCGCGCCTCTTCCAGCGGCCGGTAGTGTTGGTCGGCGTGGCCGCCGGTCTGCGAGATGATCGGCCCCGCCGCGTAGATGCGCGGTCCGGCGATCGCGCCCTCGTTCACCGCCCGCTTCAGCGAGAGGGCCACCTCGGAGCCCACGTCGCGCACCGTGGTGAAGCCGGCATCGAGCAGCTTGCGACAGTCCTCGGCGGCGCGCAGCACCTGCAGGTCGTGCGGCGTGGTGATGTCCATGTAGCTGCGCCCGCCGCGCAGGTGCACGTGCACGTCCATCAGGCCGGGCAGCAGCGTGCGCTCGCCCAGCTCGATGCGCCGGGCGCCGGCCGGCACGTGTACCTTGCCGGCCGGGCCGGCAGCCGCGATCGCGCCGTTTTCAATCAATACGACGCCGTCGCGCAGCGGCTCGGGCGAGACACCGTCGATCAGCAGTTCGGCGTGCAGGGCGATGGGTTCCGGTGACGGCTGGGACATGGCAGCGCCTCCGTGAAGCAGATGGGCCGGTGAAGCAATCCGCGCGGAGTGCAGCACCGGGCGGCCCGGCGCGCGTTGCTGCGGCACAGCATACGGTGCCCCGGCGGCGCGTGCTACGATAATTGCCGTCCCTGCCAGTGCATCAACTCGCAGCGCATGAAAGGCGTCAGGAGGCAGCGTGATGGCATCCGCCGGCTACGCCCACCCGGAGCTGCTGGCCGAGCCCGACTGGCTCGCCGCGCATGTCAACGATCCCGATGTGCGGATGATCGACTGCGCGACGCTCGAAGCCTACCGCCGGGCGCACATTCCCGGCGCGGTCGGCCTGCCCGTGCACATCTACATCAAGGATCCGGCCGACGAGACGTTCGTGATGCCGCCCGAGGGCTTCGAACAGCTCATGGGCCGGCTCGGCGTCAACAATGACACGACCGTCGTGACCTACGACGACAACAACGCGCTCGTGGCGACGCGGCTGTGGTGGGTGCTCAACTACTACGGCCACACGAAGACGAAGGTGCTGAACGGCGGCTGGCACCGCTGGCTCACCGAAGGCCGCCCGGTCACCTTCCACCAGACACACGCCGAGCCGGCCACGTTTCACGCGAAGCCGAACGAAGACCTGATCTGCCGCGTAGATGGTCTGAAGGCCAAGATCGGCAAGACCGGCACGCAGATCCTGGACGTGCGCACCGACGAGGAGTGGCGGGGCGCCAACAACCGCGGCAACACGCGCGCCGGCCACGTGCCCGGCGCCGTGCATCTCGAATGGCTCAACTTCGTCACGAAGGACGACAGGCGCACCTTCCTGCCCGCCGAGCAGTTGCGCAGCATGCTCACGAAGGAGGGCATCTCACCCGAGTCAGAAGTGGTCACCTACTGACAGGGAGGCATCCGTGCGGCGCACGGAATGTTTGTGCTGAAGCTCCTGGGCTGGAACAACGTCCGCAACTACGACGGCTCGATGCGCGAATGGGCCAACCGCGAGGACACGCCGCTGGTGCTGGAACCGCACTGACACGGCCGCACGTGGTGCGGTGCTACACTGACCCGTATGAAGGGATCCGCGCGGGCCGTTGATCCGCCCTCGCACTCCGGCCGCTGGGCACTGCTGGCCGGCATGGCGCTGCTGGTGCTGGCGTTCACCGCCTGCGCGCACGGCCACACGGCGCAGGCGAAGAAGGTCTCGCCCGTCGTGCTGGCGCTGCTGGCGCTCGCCCCCGCCGACCTCGGCGGCGCCTACGCGATCGCGTCTGATCAGTACGTGGACGACGACGGCCAGCCCGTGGCCCAGCCCACGCGCGAGTTCGAGCGCCGGCTCACCGTGAAGGCGCAGCAGGCAAACGGCGCCGCCGCGCCGCCCGCCACGAATCTGCTGATCACACTGGGACAGAAGTCGATCGACGAAGCTGCGGAGTTCGTCACGGCTGCCTCCGACGAGGATGTCGGCCCCGCGGACGTGCAGCAGGATCTGCAGACCGAGGTGCCCGACGCGCGCGACGTGCGCACCGCGTTGCTCCAGGACTTCGACGTCCTGGGCGACGACTCGGCCGCCTTCCAGATCAGCTGGACACAGGGCGACGGCGACGCGGCGCGTACCTGGCACTCGTACCGCGTCTATGTGCGCTCCGGCGGCTACCTCATGCTCGTGGCCCTGCGGGCGCCCAGCGCGCCGGGCGGCGCCGAGCCAGAGGGCCTGCGCAAGCAGGCCGAGACGCTCGCGAAGAAGCAGGCCGACAAGCTGCAGGCGGGCTCGACGCCGCTGCTGGCGCCGGCGCACTAAGCGAAGTCACGGCACGGACGAGAGGATGGCATGAGCGAGAACGGTATCGCCTACGAGCGCGTCGACTCGATCGGCTGGCTGACCTTCAACCGGCCGGAAAAGATGAATGCGCTCACCTACGCGATGCTGGACCGCATCGAAGCGGCCGTACGCGAGGCGCGCGACGACGACGCGGTGCGCGCGCTGGTCGTCACCGGCGCCGGCCGCGCCTTCTGCGCCGGCACCGATCTGGCCGAGCTGAGTGAGCGCCTGCCGGCCGAGGCGAGGCCGCGTGCCGCCGAGGCTCCCGACCCCGATCGCCCCGCGCCCTGGACGCTCCTGAGCCTGCCCAAGCCGGTGATCGCCGCCGTCAACGGCGCCGCCGTCGGCCTGGGCGCAGAGTTCTCCCTGCAGGCCGATCTGCGGCTGGCCGGCGAAAGCGCCCGCTTCAGCTGGATCTTCCCCCAGCGCGGCCTTGTGCCAGACACGGGCGCCGGCACCTGGCTGCTGCCGCGCGTGATCGGCCTCGCCCGCGCGGCGAAGCTGCTCTATACCGGCGCGATGATCGACGCGGCGGAGGCGCTGCGCATCGGCCTGGTGGACGAGGTCGTACCGGACGGAGCGCTGCATGGCCGCGCCGACGAACTGGCCCAGCAGATGGCGCGCGGCGCCCCGCTGGCGGTCGAGCAGATCAAGCGGTTGCTCTACCAGGGACTCGCCCGCGACGCCCGCGCCCACGTGGACGACAACGCGCAGACCCTGACCCGCATGTTCGCCACCGAGGACCACCGCGAAGGCGTACGCTCCTTTTTGGAGCGCCGCGAGCCGCATTTCGTGCGTCGGTAGTTGGGGAATCCCGTAGCGCGTACGGCGTGCGCCCTTCGCGCCGCCAGGCGCGACATTCGGCGTCCCGATTTCACACGAACACCCGCGCCGGAGGAGATCCGCAGCGATGGTTGACGTCAAGCTGATGCCGATCCTGGCGAAGCGGGCGGCGTCGCGGCAGGAGCGGCTTTCTCTCGACTTCGCGCCGGGGCTGACGCCGGGCGCCGTGGCCGAGGCCGAGGGCTTCCACGGCCCCGACCTGGAGACGATCCTGGCGATCGTCAACGGCCAGCAGGTAGAGCTGGACACGCCGCTCGCCGACGGCGACGCGCTCGAACTGCTGGTCGGCATCGCCGGCGGCTGAGCCGGTCCGCGATTCACAACCCCACGGCGCGGTACAGCAGCTTCTTGTAGCCGGCGATGTCAAGCGACAGCGCGACGCGGACGTTGCCCGCCGCCGTCTCGTCTGCGCCGGGCCGGCGGTCGAGGAGCGTGGCGCCGTAGCTGAGGCCGGGGCGGGTCTCGATCGCGACCGGGCAGTCGACGTACTCCGGCATCAGCGCCGGGTCGAGCGCGATCGCCATCGCCACCGCGTCGGGAATCGCCGCCTCGCCCTGCCAGCCGTAGCGGCCGCGGCCCATGCCGCCGATGTATGTGAACATCAGCGAGGCGAAGTGCGGCACTTGTTCGGAGCAGCCCTCCAGCGGCGCATACTCTTCCACCGTCGAGCGCGCGGGGCCGCGGCATAGCTCGATGCCGGCCATCGTGATCGGCAGGCCGGAGCGGAAGACGATCTGCGCCGCCTCCGCGTCCGCCCAGATGTTGAACTCCGCGGCCGCGCTGACGTTGCCGGCCAGGCCCGCGGCGCCGCCCATCACCACGCAGCGCCGCACCATGCCGGCGATCTGCGGATCGAGCGAGAGCGCCAGCGCCACGTTCGTGAGCGGGCCGAGCGTGACCAGCGAGCACGCGCCGGGGGCGGAGCGGATCGTCTCGATCAGCGCGATCGCGGCGTGGCTCTTGCCCGCTTCTCGCTTCGGCAGAGGGAAGCCGAAGTCGCCGAGGCCGTCTTCGCCGTGCACGTGGCGCGCGTCGCCCGGCTCGCGCAGGAGGGGGCGAGCGCAGCCCGCGTGCACGGGCACGTCGCTGCCGCACAGCTCGGCGACGTAGAGCGCGTTGCGCGTGGTGTGCTCCAGCGGCGCGTTGCCGGCGACGGTGGTGATCAGCTCCACGCCGGCGCCGGGATGGCGCAGCGCCATGATCAGCGCCAGGGCGTCGTCGGTGCCGATGTCCGTATCGATGATCAGGCGCAATGGTGCAGCGGCTGCAGGCATGGTGACCGGTCCCTCCGAGCGGCGGCGAAGCCGCCCCGTCACGCAGCGTATACTGCGCTTGCCGTGCGCCGGGCGCCAGCCATCGCCCCGGCAATCCCGCGGCCGGAGGCGTGGCGTGAAGATCGAAGCGCGGCTGAAGGAGCTGGGGCTTGAGCTGCCGGAGGCGAGCGGGTCAGGGCGCGCGGGGATGAACTTCGTCACCTGGCGGCGCACCGGCAACCTGGTCTATCTCGCCGGCCACGGACCGAACCGCGGCAGCACGCCGCAGTGGGTGGGCAAGGTCGGCGCGAAGGAAGAGGGCGGCACGTACAGCGAGGAGCAGGGCTACCAGGCGGCGCGGGAGACGGCAGTCAACCTGCTCGCCACGCTCAAGCTCGCGATCGGCGACCTGGACAAGGTGCGGCAACTGATCAAGATGCTGGGCATGGTGAACTGCACCCCGCATTTCGGCCGCCAGCCGTATGTGATCAACGGCGCCTCCGACTTCTTCGTGGAAGTTTTCGGCGAGGCGGGGCGCCACGCGCGGGCGGCCGTGGGCATGCAGTCGCTGCCCAACGAGATGCCTGTGGAGATCGAGCTGATCGTGGAGGTCGAGCCGGCCTAGCCGGCACTCAGCCGGCGGCCGGCCGGAAGCCGCGCGGCGCCCGCGCGACCACGGCGCCCTCGTCCTCGCGTTCGATGCTGAAACCCGCGGCACGCAGGCCGGCTACCGCTGCCGGAAGCTGCCCACCGCCATCGTCCAGCGCGACCAGCGTGCCGCTCGGAGCCAGTGCCCGCCGGCACTCATTGAGGGCTGCATCGTCGGCGAGCGTGGCCGCGGAGGCGAGCACGGCGTCGATCGCGTGCGAAAGCAGCGGCAGCGCCCGCGCATCGCAGCGCACCGCTTCCGCCGCTTCCGGCAGCACGTTCGTCTCCCGCGACGCGCCACCCGCCAACCGGCAGCCGATGAGCAGCAACCGCTCGCCAGGCTGAGCGGCCAGGTCGCGCAGCATGGCTTCGTCCAAACCCAGCGCGGGCACCGATTGGCCGGGCGCCGCGCCCGAAAGGAACGGCAGGTGGAACAAGAGTCTACTTGTAGGCACGCGCCGCCTCGATCGGCCAGACGGCGACGACCTCATCGCCGCGCACAACGTTGTACTCGGCGTGCATATTGATCGTGGTGTCGCCGTGCGAGGGCACCAGCTCGACCTTGTCACCCGGCTGCAGATCCGTGCCGGCCACGTCGAGGTGGCCGTGCTCTTCGCTGAGGCGCAGGATCTTCACCGGCAGTCCGTGCCACTGGCCCTGCGGCGGCCCGAACTCGCTCGAGAGCGACTTCATGCCGCAGTCCACGATCGCCACGTCGCCGTGCCGCGCGATCACCGTCGTCAGCAGGGTCAGCGCCGGCTGGCCCAGGTCCGGCCGCACGGCGCGGTAGGCGCCATCCATGAAGACGTACGAGCCGGCCTGGACTTCGGTCACATGCGGCGCGCTGGCGGCGATGTCGAAGGTGCCGGTGCCGCCGGCGCTGACGATCTCGGGCGCCAGCCCCGCCGCCTGCAGCGCGGCGACGTGGCGGCCGAGCGTGGCCAGCGCGGCATCGGCCAGCTTAATCCGCTCCTGCGGGTCCTTCTGCAGGACGGCGTGTCCCTCGTAGCCCATGATGCCGCGGTAGCGCACCGGCCCGGCCAGCAGCCGCTGCACCAGCTCGACCGTCTCTTCCGGATTGGCCGAGCCGCAGCGGTGCATGCCCGTGTCCACTTCGACGATCGCCTGCGGTGTGCGGCCGCTGCGCGCGGCGCCTTCTTCCAGCTCGCGGATGTTGAACTCGCTCTCCACCGCGACGATCACCTCGACCGACTCCGGCAGCGCCAGCAGGCGGTCGATCTTCCGCTGGCCAACGACCTGGTTGGCGATCAGGATCGGGCCGAGGCCGGCGCGGGCCAGCACCTCGGCCTCGCCCAGCTTGGCCGCGGTGATGCCGATCGCGCCGGCCGCGAGCTGGCGCCGCGCGATCTCGGGCGTCTTCGGCGTCTTGAAGTGCGGCCGCAGCCCGCTGTGCTGGCCGGCGAAGTAGGCGCTCATCGCGGCGATGTTCGCCTCGACCACATCCAGATCGAGCAGCAGCGCGGGCGTGTCGACGTCGTGCTTGTTCATGGCCGGAGCATAGCACGGGGCACGATCGGCGGGCGCATCGCCTTGACGGCGGCCGGCGCGGCGGCGACACTGCGGCTGCGAAGGCAGCGACGTGGCGCCTCGCCACGGGCGATGGAGTGAGCATGGCCGTCAAGGCGTACGTGCTGATCGTGACCGACCCGGTCCAGACCAAGAGCGTGCTGGCGAAGATCCGCGAGATCGCGGCGGTCAAAGAGTCGCACGAAGTCATGGGACCGTACGACATCGTGGTCGAGATCGAGGTCGACGACCTGGCCGAGATCCCGCCGATCCTGGGCGAGGGCATCCGTCGCATCGACGGCATCGAGAGCACGACCAGCCTGGTGACGTTTCCGGAAAAGGGCGCAGGGCGCAGGGCGTAGGGTAGAGGAGCCGGGGTGGCCGGCAAGCGCCGGTCAATCCGCCGTGAGCGGCCGGCGGGTCTCGTGGATCGAGGCTGAGCCGCGGCGGCGATCTTCGACGGTTGCGCCGCGCTGAAGCTACTCTCGCCTTCATTCCTACGCCCTACGCCCTACGCGCCCTACGCCCTACGCCCTCGGAGGTTTTCTATGAAGCTCGACGGCAAAGTCGCGATCGTGACCGGCGGCGGGCGCGGCATCGGCCGCGGCATCGTGCAATGCCTCGCCGACGAAGGCGCGGCGATCGTCATTCCCGACATCGACATGGCCCATGCCGAGCAGGCGGCGGCGGAGCTGCAGGCGCAGGGGCGCAGGGCGCTGGCGCTGCGCATGGACGTACGCCGCCAGGCCGAGGCCGATGCGATGGCGCGCCGCGCGCTGGAGGAGTTCGGCGCGATCGACATCCTCGTCAACAATGCCGGCGTGGCGACGAAGCGGCGCGGCCTGCCCTTTACCAACCTGCTCGAAGAAGACTGGGACTGGTGCTACGAGGTCAACGTCAAGGGCGTGTTCATCGTCAGCAAGGCCGTGGCGCCGGCGATGAAGGAGCGGCGCAGCGGTAAGATCGTCAACATCGCCTCGATCGCCGGGCGGCAGGGCGTGGAGTCGATCCCGCACTACGCCGTCTCCAAGGCGGGCGTCATCTCCTTCACGCAGGCGCTGGCCAAAGAACTGGGACGCTACAACATCAACGTCAACGCGATCTGTCCCGGCCTGCTCTGGACGCCGATGTGGGAGCAGCTCGAATCGGTCTTCAAAGGCAGCGAGGATCCCGAAGTCGTGCGCCGGCGCGAGGTGTTCGAGCGCACGATCGAGCGCGGCACGCCGCTGGGCCGCGAACAGACGCCAGAAGACATCGGCAAGCTGGCCGCATTCTTGTGCTCCGAGGACGCGAAGAACATCACCGGCCAGGCGATCAACGTCGACGGCGGGCAGATGCTCAACTGAATCGTAACCAATTGCAGGTGTCACCTTTGTAACGTTTGCCGAAACGGCGGCAGCGACAAGGGCGGGCCTGCTATGATGCGCGTGCACTGGGAACGCCCGTCGTGTTCCCGCGCGGAAAGCCTGCTGACCGGTGGACGCCTCCTTCAGCTTCGATGGCCGCACCTACCGGCCGCAGCTCGTGCGCTGCGGCAAGGTGGGCTGCAAGACCTGCGCCCGCAAAGGCGGCCACGGGCCGTACTGGTACGCCTTCTGGAAGGAGAAGGCGCGCACCGTCAGCCGCTACATCGGCAAGGTGCTGCCGCCCGGCGTCACACCGCCGGCAAGCGCCGTCGCCTCGCCGCCCGGCTGGCGGCTGGCGAAGTGCACACCGGCGGCGCAGCGCGTGCTGCTTGCCGCCTGGCAGTCGGCCGACTACGGCCGGCTCTACCCGGAGCACCTGCTGCTGGCGCTGGCACGGCTGGAGGATGGCACCGGCGCCCGCGCTTTGCATGCGCTGGGTGTGAATGAGGCGACGCTGCGGCCACTGCTGGCGAACGTAACGCTCGCCTCGACCGCGGTAAGCGGCCGCAAGCTGGCGCAACTGGCCACGAACGAGGCGCGGCGCTGGCACGACCCGGCGATCGGCACGGAGCATCTGCTGCTCGCTGTGGTGCGGCTCGCCGCCCTGCCGATGGTCGCCTCACTGGCGCGCCAGGGCGTCTCGCTGGAGAAGGCGATGGCGGCGGTGACGGCGCTGCGCGGCCTGCCCAGCGCCGGCAAGAAGTGCCTCTCCTGCCGCAAGCCGCTGCGGGCCAACTGGAACTTCTGCCCGCACTGCGGCGGCGCCCGCGCCCAGCCCGACGCTTTGCCCGCCGCGGCGACGGCCCGCGCCGAGGCGCCGGCAGGGCTGTGACCGCTCGGTTCGGCACCTTTGGGATGGCTGCAACGCCGGCTCGCTGCCCCGGCGGCACGCAGGCATTGCAGCCGCGACGCGGGCGTTGAAGCCGGGTCCGCAGGAACGTGATCGTGACAGAGCACCTCGCCGCCGCCGCGCAGCTCGGGCCCGCCTCGCCCTCTCGCGCCGCAACCGTGGCGCGCATCGTGAGCCTGATCACCGCCGCTGCCGGCGCCGGCGCAGAGCTGGTCGTCTTTCCCGAGCTGGCGCTCACTCCCTACTTTCCGGCGGCCATCCACGACGACGTAAGCCGCTGGTTCGAGCAGGAGCTGCCCTCGCCGGAGACGTGGGCGATCTTCGAAGCGGCGGCGCAGCGGCGGATCGCGGTGATGCTGCCCTTCGCCGAGCAGGACGGCGATGCCCGCTTCATGAGCGCGGTGCTGATCGACGCCCACGGCAAGGGGGCCGGGCGCTATCGCAAGAACCACATTCCGGGGCGGGTGGATCCGGCACCGGACGGCAGAGACGCCTGCTACGAGAAGCGCTACTTCGCACCGGGCGATCTCGGCTACCCGCTCTACGATTCGCCGGTGGGCAAGCTGGGCATGCTGATCTGCTATGACCTGCGCTTTCCCGAGTCCTACCGTTGCTGCGGCCTGGCCGGGGCCGAGCTGATCGGCATCGGCTACAACACGGATCTGGGCAGCGAGTTCACGGGCGACAGGGCGCTGGAGTTGGGCCAGGAACGGCACGAGCTGCCGATGCGCGCCGGGGCGGCCGCAAACGGCGTCTACGTCATCGCCGCCGGCAAGGGGGGCGAAGAAGCGGGCATCCGCTACCTCGGCGGCAGCTGCATCATCGCCCCAAACGGCGAGATCATCGCCAGGGCGCGCGGCGACGGCGACGAGCTGGTGATGGCGAAGATCGACCGTGAGCGCGGGCGCGCGATCCGCGAGCGGCTGAACCTGGCGCAGAACCGCCGTCCCGAGCAGTACGGCATTCTCACCCGCGTGCGGGCAGCGGTGTAGCCGGCCGGAGAGTATCCGGGCAGCGGCGGGCGGAACTCAGCCGTGCGACCGCGTCTCCCAGGTAATCAGCAGCTCGCGCACCTCCGGCAACCAGCGCGGGAAGTAGCCGCCGCCGTCGTGCGTGAACAGCGCGTCGAAGCGCGCCTCGATGCGCGCCCGGGCCGTCGCGTTCTCCTCGTCGCGCAGGGCGACAAGCGCCCGCTGCACGGCCTCTTCGCGTGTGCGCGGCCGCGCGGCGTTGTGCCCCCGCTCGGGCAGCACGCGCACGTCGGGCAGAATGCCCAGCTCCCAGATCGCTGGCAGCAGCTCGCGGTACGAGGGCACCGGCTGCTGCGGCTCGCCGTAGACCAGCGCGAACAGCGGCGCGTTCTCGACCGACGGCGCCACGCTCCAGAGCGTGATCAGCACGCGGCGCCGCGCGGCCCGCTCAAGCGTGCGGATGAAGGCGTCGATCTCGCGCACGAAGTAGGTGAGGTTCGCCACCAGCACCACGTCGCCGCGCAGGTCGCCCAGCGACTGCCAATCCGCCCGCACCTGGTGCACGTTGCCGATATCCGCCTTGGCGGCGCACTCGGCAAACTCGGCCTGCATCGCCGCGGAGGGATCGAGGTTGATCAGCTCGCGGCAGCGCATCGCCAGCGGCAGGCCGACGCGCCCGGCGCCGCCACCCACGTCCAACACCACGTCATCACGTTCGACATAGGCTGCCACGGCCGCGAGGTTGGGCGACGGCTCGCGCCGCGGGTCGAGGCGGAAGCGGCGGGCGTTGGCGCCGCTCCAGCGGTCGCGCGGCCACGGGCCGCCGTGCAGCCGCTCGCGCTGCGCGGTCACGGCATCGATCATCGCTTCGTAACAGGCGATCGCCGAGACCGGCTCGGATTCCTTGATCATGCCGGCTCCTCTGACTCTGCGCGGTCGCGCTCGGCGAGCCAGCGGCGCACGGCGCCGCCGATCCGTGCGAACTCGCGCGCGATCGGTCCGCGCGGATCGCCCAGCACCAGCGGGCGGCCCTCGTCTGCCGTGACCGAAAGCTGCACGTCGAAGGGAACGCGGCCCAGCACCGGCACCCCGGCCTGCAGGAGCCGCGGCGAAAGGCGGTACATGTCAATCGCTTCAGAGCAGTGCGGGCAGGTGAGCGATGCCATGTTCTGCACCATGCCCAGCACCGGCACGCCGCGCTCGCGCAGCAGCGTCAGCGTGCGCTCGGCGTCCATCTGCGCCAGGTCCTGCGGCGTGGTGACGAAGATCGCGCCGGAGAGCGGCAGCTCGCCCGCCATCACCTGCAGCTCCTCGCCCGTGCCGGGCGGCGCGTCAATCAGCAGCACGTCCGCGGCCCAGGCAGTCTGGAAGATGAAGCCGCGCAGCAGCGCCGAGACCAGCATGCGGCTGGAGATCACCGGCGGCAGGCGCTCCGGCACCTCGAAGCGCACGGAGACGAGCTCGACGCCGTAGCGGATCAGCGGCCGGCGCCAGGCCGAGGGTGCGGTGGCCGAGATCGCGAACGTGCGCATCCGGCGCGGCCGCTCCGTCAGGCTGGCGCCGAGCATGTGCGGCACGTCCGGCGCGTTGAGATCGCCGTCGATCAGCCCGACAGCGAGCCCCATCGCCGTCAGCGTGAGGGCCAGGTTCACCGCGACGGTGGATTTGCCGACGCCGCCCTTGCCGCCCAGCACGGCCAGCACATGCTTGCGCTCGCCGAAGCCTGCGCCGCCGCGGTAGACGCGGCTGCCGGCGCGCACCTCGATCGCCGCGTCGGGAAACGCGGGGCGCAGCCGCCTGAACACCCGCATCAGCGGATCGCGCTCGACCGCTCCGCCTTCGCCGGCTGCGACGCGTTCGACAATGCGCGGCGCCGCCCCGCCGCCCGTGGCCCCGGCCGCGGCCTCGCCGCCGAGCGTGACGACGACCCAGCCATCGGCGCAGAGCACCTCGGCCAGCTCGCCCTCAGCCAGCACCGGCGGCGAACCGTCCGCGCCGGCGGTAAGCAACGCGCCGCGGACCGCCCGCATGTCCGGCGCTGCGTCCGCCATCAGGCGACGCCCGCCGGTAGATAGCGGGCCGCGACCAGCTCGTTCTCCATCTGCTCGGTCCAGGCGTTCAGCCGCTCCGGCCGGTTCAGCGTGATCAGCGCCACGCGCCGGCGCCGTTCAAACAAAATCTGCTGGTACGCCAACGGCCTGCCTCCAGGCGTGGTCGCGGGCCGCCCGCCGCGACCTATGGGGCCGCCTTCTCCATCGGCACGGGCCCGCCGTAGCGCAGCGCCGGGTCGGTCTGCCAGGGCGCCCCGCCGGCGATGTCGTTGAGGCCGGCCGCGACCGAGTCCTGCTCCCAGAAGATCGTGTGTTCCACCATCTCGCGGAAGCTCCACTCGCCCTCGCGCCGGCGCAGGTCGAGCTGATCGTCTTCCAGGCCGATCAGGGCGCCGATCAGCGCGGCGCGCTCCTTCAGCCACTCGGCCAGCATGCGCTGCGGCCCGGTTTGCATCAGGCGCAGGTCGTGGCGGGCGTTGAGAATGCCGGCGGCGTGCAGCTTCTCGTGGTCGATGTCGTTCGCCAGCAGATGCCAGATCGAGGTCGTGCCGCCCGGCCCCTTGCCGCAGGGGTGCGAGCAGGCGGCGTCGAGATCGCTCTCAGCCAGGTCGTACAGGCGATCCAGCGTCGCGTTCATCGCCTGCTGCAGTTCGCGGATCAGGCGCCGAGTCTCGCTTGCCATTGCCGTTCCTCCCGCGCCGGTTTCGCCGGGGTTGCCTCAGCATACACCGTGATGCGCCGCGTACTCCGTCCAACGGCTCACGAACCCTGCCACAGATTACACACGGCTTGCCACGAACTTGTTACCGCCTGGCACCGGTCGCCCGGAAACCCTGTGCTATGGTCTTGAAGGGCCGTCGTCGCGGCGGGCAATGGGTCGGACGGCGGCGCACCTCTGAGTCCCGGAGGCGCTCGTGATCCTCGTCGTCGATGACGACCCGGACATCGCCCGCGTGATTCGCCTGGCGTTGGAGAGCGAGGGGCTGGCGGTCGTCACGGCGCCGAACGGCCGCGACGCCCTGCAACGGGTGCGCGAGCACCGCCCGGACCTTGTCCTGCTCGACATCAACATGCCGATCATGGACGGCGTGACCTTCGCCCGGAACGCCCGCGTCGAGTTCGGCGATCTGCCGATCATCGTGATGACGGCGGGGGCGGAGGCCTCGCGCTATTGCGCCCAGCTCGGCGCGCGCGACAGCCTGCCCAAGCCCTTTGAGCTCACCGATCTCTTGGACAAGGTCGAACGGTACACCACCGTCTGAGGCACCGCGCGGTTGCTGCTCACGCGTGCGCTTGCCGCTGCGCGCGGCCCGCCGTGAGGATGGGCAGTGCGCCGCAACGTTCCGCCCCGCTCGTTCGTCCTCTTGATCAGCGGTGCGCGGCGCAGATCGCGCGGGAGTGGCGGAGGAAGGCGTGCGGGACAGGCTCGGCGGACGGAGCGCGCGGCGGGCCATTGCCCTGGCCGGCTGGCTGTTGGCCGCCGCGTTGCTGGCGCTGGCGGCGGGGCCGCGGCCGGGCCGCGCCCAGACGGCGCCGACACCGACGAGCGGCGCCGGCCCCAGCCTGAGCCTGCAGGCGACCCAGCAGGCGGTGCAGGCCGCCGACGGCAGCCAGGGGATCGAGATCGATCTCAGCCTCAGCGCCGGCGACAGCGTGCAGGCACGCTTGCTGGAAGACGGCATAGTACTGCTGTTCGACGGCTTCATTGGCCCGGCGGGAACGACGATCGCCCGCGTCTTTCCGCGCGTCTGCGGCCGGCAGCACCAGTACGTGCTCTATTCGATCGTGGAGGGCAAGGCGGCGCGGGCCGCGGGGCAGACGGTCGTGCTCTGCCCCGAAGCCGCGCCCACGCCCTCGCCCAGCCCGCAGCCGTCGGGCGCGCCGGCGGGCGCGGCGCCTGCCCCGGCGCGGCCCGCCCCAACGGCCGCCGCGGCCGCCCCCGCGCTCGCGCCGGTTGCGGCCGTGCGGCCGGGACAGCCGCCGGTGCCCGCGCCGCCGCTGGAGCCGCCCAGCCTGGCGCTCACCGATGGCTTCGTGCTGGCACAGCCGGACGATGACGCGGCCGCCGGCGCGATCTACGCCGGCACGCCGCTGATCCGGCTCACGGCGATCTGGCTGCGCGGCAGCGACACGAGCGGCGGCGGCGACGGCCGCTATCAGTACGTCGAGATCGGCAACCTGGGCGGCGCGGCGCAGGACTTGAGCGGCTGGGCGCTGCAGGGCGACAGCGGCACCATCGCCGGGCTGATGTACTACTTCCCCGCCGGCCTGACGCTCAATCCCGGCGACAGCTGCCGCATCTACGTCGGCCATCCGGCCGAGGCCACCTGCGGCGACAGCAGCTTCGCCCTGTTCCCCTTCTGGGGTGACCACGGCGACGCCGGCCTCTGGGACGCCGCCGGCAACCTGGTGGATCTGCTCGGCTATTAATCGTCGCGGTGCACCGCGCCCGCGTCAGTGCACGTTGCCGACGAACAGCTCCTGCCGCCGCCGCCAGAGGCCGATGCCGATCAGCAGCGCCACCACCAGCTCGGCCGCGGCCAAGCCCTCGCCGATGCGGGCGGCGTCGCGCACCGAGTGCCAGATGCCGTCGTAGGCGCCGCGGGCCGACTGCGCCGCGGCCGAGAGCGCGTTGATCGTGTTGCTGAAGGCCGTTTGACCGGCGCCCGCGTTGACCGTGGCCGCCGACGCCGTGTCGGCCGGATTCTTCTGCAGCGCGGCCCTCAAATCACCGTCCGCCTTGAGAAAGGCGAGATAGGCGTTGCGCGCCAGCTCCAGGCTCTTCGCCTGTTCGCCGAAATGCACGTTGGCCACCAGCGGCGCCCGTGGCAGGCCGAAGCGATCTTGCCCATCCAGCGCGTTCGTCACCACCGCCGCCTGCACCGCATCGCCGCCGCCGGCGGTGAACGGCGTGTTCACGCAGCCGAGCTTGCCGCAGAGGTTCTGCTGCGCCTGCAAGTCGAGATCCGCGATCTCGGCGAAGTGTTGCTGGATCTTCGCCGGATCGGCGGCGTCGAAGATGGCGATGCTCTCCAGCGCGTTTTGCTGGCTGACCAGCGCCTGCTCGTCGCGGGCGCCAGCCACGCTGTCGTACGCCTCGCGCACCAGCACCTTCGCCTGCGTGTCGCCGCGCCGCAGTTGTACCACCACCCAGAGGCCGACGCCCAGCGCCAGCAGGATCGCCAGCGCCAGCTCCCAGGTGAGCAGGTGGTGCATGGAGCGCGTCAGCACGTAGCCGCCCAGCGCCACGATCAGCAGCAGCACGCTCACCGTGCCGGAGGCGATCGCCCAGTTGCGCAGCGTGCTGCTGGTGGAGGCGTAGCGCGACTCCATGAAATCGACCTTGTCCTGCTGCAGGCCGTTGGTGAGCGCCGGCAGCAGCCGCGTGTTGAGCACGCTGTAGGCCGAGCTGAAGGCGGCGCGCGCGTCGTCGAGGCGGTTGCCGTCGATCGCCGCGTTCATGGCGCCGATCGCGGCGGCGTAGTCCGTGCTGGCGGCGTCGGCGGCGTTGAAGGCGGCGTACTCGCCGTAGGTCTGGTCGCTGCGGTTCTGCCAGGAGAGACGCAGCTGCTCTTTGAAGGCGGCGTAGCTGTTGGCGGCGTTCTGCCGCGCCTGGGCGCGGGCGTTCGGCTGCGTCGTCGCCAGCGCGTCGGCCGAGGCGCCGGCGCTGTCGAGGATGTCGGCGCGGGCGCTCTGCGCGGCGTCCACGCTCTTCGCGCCCTGGTTTACGATCGCGCTGTAGCGGTCGTTCATCACGATGTTCGCCGCCAACACCACGGCCGCAGCGATCACGGCGACGAGGCAGCCGGCGACGAGGGCGACGAGCAGCAGCTCGCGCCAGGTGTGCACCCGGCCGCGGGCCGGCCGCGCGGCGGCTGCCGACTGGGCGCGGGCACGGCCGCGCAGCCGGCCGGATTGGCTCACAGCCATTCGTCCACCCCGAAGTAGATGCGCTCGAGCACGGCGTCGGCGTCGGTGGCCTCCGGCTCCTGGCGCAGGTAGCGGCGGTAGGCCTCGCGGCAGCGCTCGGCCATGCCGCGGCGATCGTTCGCGTCGTGCGTGCCGCCGTCGGGCCAGCGGTCGATCGCGGGCAGCGCCCGGGCGCGCGCCAGCCGCCAGGCGGCGAACCACCAGTCGCCCAGCAGTTGATAGAAGTGGCCGCTCTGCACGCGCCCACCGAGCGCCAGCATCGCCGCCGCCGCGCGGTTCAACTCCTCCGGCTGCTGCTCCACGCGCGAGAGATAGAGCTCGATCAGCCGCAGTTGCGCGTCCACGAAGCGCACGGCGTTCTCACTCACGCGGTCGAGCGCGTCGATCGCCGCCTGCGGCTGGTTGAGCGCGACCAGCGTGTCGGCCATGCCCAGGATCGCCTCGGCGTTGGCCGGGTCGGCCTGCACCACGCGCTGGTACAGCGGCAAGGCATCCTGGTAGCGCTGCTGGTCGTGGTAGAGATCGGCCAGCGCCTGCTTGGGCAGGATCTCGCCGGGCACCAGCCGCATCAGCTCCTTGTAGTCGCTCTCGGCGGTGGCGGCGTCGCCGGCGGCCTGCGCCACCTGCGCCTCGACCACGATCGCCCGCCAGCGCGTGGCCGGCGTGGCGTGCTGATCGGCGGTTTGCAACTCGGCCTTCGCCTCGTCGTCGCGGCCGAGGTTGGTGAGCGCCGCGGCCCGCACGAGGCGCGCGTCGATGCTGGCGGGGCTGGCCTTGACCGCCGCATCGGCCGCGGCCAGCGCCTGGGTGTAGCGGCCGGCGGTCATCAGGGCGCGGGCGGAGTCAAGCGCCGCGGCGGCGGGATCGGTGCTGTCGGCGGCGGGCAGGGCGTTGATGCGTCCCGTGGTGCGGTGGCCGATGCTGCCGGTGAACAGGCGGCTCTGCACGGGCAGCGCGGTCATCATCTCGGCGGCGCTGCCGCCGGCAGCGCCCTGGATGAAGCGGGCGACGCCCTCAAGCTGCTCCTGCAACTCGTCGATGCTGCCGAAACGCTCGGCCGGCGACTTGCTGCGGCCGCGGGCGATCAGGTCGTAGAGCTCCGGCGGCAGCGGCCACTGCTCCGCGGGCGGCACGCCGCCGCCCTGCCAGGCTTCGACATCGAGCCCCGCCAGCTCGGCCAGCGTGCTGACGATCGTGTAGACGTCCATGCCGGGCGTCTGTTCGCAGACGCCGCGGATCTCCGGCGGCGCGTAGCCGATCGTGCCCCAGGCCTGCACCGGCTGGCCGGGCGTGTACTCGATCGCGGTGCCGAGGTCGATCAGCACCTCGCGCAGCGTGCCGTCGTCTTCCGTGACCTGGATCGCGTTGCCGGGCTTGAAGTCGCGATAGACGACGGGCGGCGTGCGGTGGTGCAGGTAGCGGAAGGCGGGCATGATGCCGAGGATCAGCCGCACGGCCTCCTGCGGCGCGAGCGTGCCGCCGGCGTTCTCGATCAGCTTCTTCCAGCCCACGCCCTGAACCAGCGCCATGACGATGAAGGGCACGTTCTCCTGCGTGACGATGTCGTAGATGCGCACGATGTTCTGGTGGTCGAGCCGGATCAGCATCTCGCGCTCGAGCGCGGCGGCCGCCAGCAGCTCCGGGTCGTCGGTCTTGAGGATCGCCTTGACCGCGCAACTGCGGCCCTCCGGCTCCTGGCGCGTGGGCAGGTTGACGTCAACGGCGCGGTAGACGGCGCCCATGCCCCCGCCGCCGATGATGCCGGTGATCTTGTAACGCCCGGCCAGCGTCTGGCCGATGTGCAGCACGCCGGCGGAGAGCGCCGCGCCGCAGGACGGGCAGAAACGCGCCCCCTCGCGCACGGGCTTGCCGCACTTCGGACAGGCCGAGCCGCCGGACGCTGCCGGAGCTGCTGCCGGTTGCGTGGGCGCGGTCTGCGCTGTGTGACCCGTGGCCGGGGCGCCGCCGCTGCCACGAAAGACGGGCATGGTGCTGCTGTTGGCGTTGGTGCTCAAGGCCGGGGGGCTCTGAGCCGGATGCGCAGTGTGGTGCGCGGGCGCATGTGTTGGCGGCGCGCCGTGCACGATCACGGGCGCGGTGTGCTGGGCGGGCGGCGCCGTCGCCTCGGCGCCGCACTCTATGCAGAAGGGATCGGCGGCCGGCGTCTCCTTGCCGCACGCCGGGCAGACGCGCATCGCCGCTCCGGTCGCCACGTCGATCCTCCCTCTGTCCTACCGCCGGCGCCCTCGCCGGGCACCCAACCCTGAACGCTGCTCAGTCTGTCCCTTCCCGAAGCGGGAAGGGGCTTTTGCGGCGTTCCCATCACCGCGCGAGGGCGGCACGGCCCACGCCGCGGCGGGGGTTCGGCGCGCCGTCCGCTATACTGCACGGTGCGGCGAATCTTTCATCTATCATACAGGCATACAGGCAGACGCGGCGGCGGTGGTGCAGATGCGGAGCAGCGGCCGGCAGCGGACGGGAATCGCGGCGCTCGGGCGGCTGGCGCTGCTCGGCGTGGCGCTGCTGGCGCTCTCCTGCGGCGGCACGCCGACGGACGAGCTGCACGTCTACTCCAGCGTGCCGCTGCAAGGCTCCGGCGCCAAAGAGAACAAGACGATCGTCGACGCGATCCAGATGGCGCTTTCCGAGCACGGCGGCAAGGCAGGGCGCTTCCGCATCAAGTACATCTCGCTGGACGACTCGACAAAAGCGAAAGGCAAGTGGGACGCGGGCCAGGAGACGAAGAACGCCCGCCGCGCGGCCGCCGATCCGCTGGCCGTCGCCTACATCGGCACGGTCAACTCGGGCGCGGCCAAGGTTTCGATCCCCATTCTCGACCGCGTGCAACTGGCGATGGTCAGTCCGGCGAACACCTATCCGGGCCTGACCAAGAGCAGCGGCGCCCTCGCCAGCGAGCCGTACATCTACTACCCGCTCGGTCCCGACAGCCAGAACTTTTGCAGGGTGCTGCCCTCGGACGATCTGCAGGGCGCGGCCGGCGCCCTCTACGCGCAGCAGAAGCTGGGCGCGAAGAGCGTCTACGTGCTGGACGACACCGAGCTGTACGGCCACGGCATCGCCACGATCTTCGCGGCGAAGGCGAAAGAGATCGGCCTGAACGTGCTGGCCGGGCCGGAGGGAATCGAGACACGCACGGGGGCGCAGTTCAGCCAGGCGCGCAACAGCGAGGCGCAGAAGGTCGTGGCGGCGAAGCCGGACCTGGTCTACTTCGGCGGCGCCACGGAGAACCATCCGGGTGAGCTGCTCAACGATCTGCGCAAGCTCGGCTTCCGCGGCGTGTTCATGGGGCCGGACGGCATCGATCAGTCGGAGTTCGTGGACGAGGCCTCGGCCGGTGGCGTGCAGGCGGGCCAGGTCTTCGCCACGCTGCCCGGCCTGCCCGCGGAGAAGCTCACCGGCGCCGGCGCCGCCTGGTACGCCAAGTTCAAGGCGCAGTACGGCGACACCGGCCAGTACACGCACTACGCCTACGAGGCGATGAACGTGGTGCTGGACGCGATCGCGAAGGCCGGCGGGGTCGACGCGCACACGGGCAAGGCCGATCGCGCCGCCGTGCTCGCGGCGATCCGCCAGGCCAAGAACGTGCAGGGCATTCTCGGCGCCTGGAGCTTCGACGGCCACTGCGACACGACGCTGACGGCGATCAGCGTGAACGACCTGACCAACGGCAAGTTCCAGTACAAGGAGCTGGCGCCCCAGCCGTAGGACACGATAGGTCCGCAGGCTCAGCGCAGGCCGTTGCGCGTCCTGAAGGCGGCGGCGAAGGTGGGGTTGGTGAAGCGGAAGGTGAGCGCCTCCGCCCCGGCCGCGAGGTCCGCGCCGAGCAGGCCGGCGCCCCAGTCGCGGTAGCGCGGCAGCCGGCGTACGAACGCGCCCACGCCAAGCAGCGCCAGCAACCCCAGCAGCGCGCCGGCGATCAGCCCGAAGAAAATGCGCACGCCCAGCGGCGCATCCAGTGCGACCAGCAGCACGACGAGGCCGATCAGTCCGGCGAGAAACGCGGCGCCGATGCCCAGCCGCCGGATCTCGCCGCGCAGCTTCGCGCTGCGTGCCGCGTCTGCGGCGCAGTACGGCACGGCGACGGCCAGGTGCTCCTCCGTCAGCGTGCGCGTCAGCGTGCCCTTGCTGGCGCTCTGCACGCGGCGGGCGCGCAGCGTCAGATCCTGCGCCACCGCGCCGTAGCAGTAGACGCAGTGCGCGGGCATACCCACACCGCCCGAAGGCCGGCGCGGAATCGTCACATCGCTCCAGGCCAACGCGGCCCTCCCCTGCCCTTCGGTGCTTCGATCCGTACCACGGAAGCAACGAATCGCAGAAGGGCGCCGCAGATGTGCGCGGCGCCCCTATCGTAGCAGGCGAGCAAGGCCGCGCTGCGGTGGGAACCGTCACGCAACCCGCCTGTTACCGCGTGACGGTGAGCGTGCCGGTCATGCCGTCGTGCAGCGGATATCGCTCGCGAACGCGATCGAGACCATTGACGGGCAAGCGCCGACCATTCGGACGCGTACGCCTCGACGCATGCGTCGATCGGCACGATCAGCGGCGTCGCCAGCCTGCCAAACCCGCCCGCAGCGCCAGCCCGGCGAGCCAGCCCGTGGCCGCGCCGATGCTGAGCACGGGCAGGAGGAAGAGCAGCCAGGGCAAGAGCAGCCGCCAGGTGGCGCCGTCGCTCCGCAGCAAGGCGACGAGCAGCCAGAGCAGCACGAGGCTGGCCGCGGCCAGTCCGGCGTAGATGCCGAGCGGCAGCCAGTCCACGGCGCGGCGCGCCGGCGCGGCGGCGCTACGCGGGCTCGCCATTGCGGTGCTCCTCCGTCCGCGGCGCGACGCCGGCAAAGCGCCCGCAGCCGCCGATCGCCTCGGTGCGCGGGTCGAGATCCGGCGCGAAGCGGTCGGGCGCGGGATCGGCCGTGATCTGCACCACCTGCTTCACCATGTTCTCGCCGGGATAGCCGGGGGCGATCAGTCGCAACGGCGCCCCGTGCTCCCGGATCAGCGCTTCGCCGTTCACGTGCGTGGCGAGCAGGGCGTTGGCGCCCAGCAGTCGGTGCGTAGGCCAGGGCACGCGGTAGTTGGTGGCGCTGCGGAAGCTGAGCTGTTTTGCGCCCGCCGTGCCGCCGGCAAGCCCCAGCACGTCGCGCACCAAATAGCCACGCCAGACGTTGACCGAGCTCCAGCCGGAGACGCAGCTCGTGCGGATGCGTTGCTCGTATACGGGCAGCGTTGCCAGGTCCGCCAGTGTGAAGCTGCCGGGCCGCACCACCGCGCCGTCGATCTGCAGGCGGAAGGCCGCCGGGTCGATCGCCTTGTCGCCGAACAGTGTCTCAATCGGGAAGGACTGCGCCTTGCTCGCGCCCTTCGGCCCGCGGGCGATGAAGAACGGTCCGACCTGGCCGTGCGCGAGCGGCCCGTTCTGCGTCGCCAGCGCCAGACCGACGCCGCTCAGCGAGACGGCGGCAAGGAAACCGCGCCGCGTGTACACGGCCTGCTTGCCGGCATTGGTTTGCAGCAGACTGTCGCGCCGCGCCTTCACGGCGCGCGCCGACTCGAACAGGTGGCTGCCGAGATGCAGCCCAAGCAGCGGCACGGCGAGGAACGCGGCAAGCGCGTGCGTCTGCACGGGCTTCCACTCGAACGGCGGGATGTTGGTGTGCGCGTAGTAGAGGTGCAGCAGCATGTACAGCCCGCTGATGCCGATCAGCAGGAAGTCGAGCGCCAACAGCGGCGAGGTGATGCGCGCCAGCAGCGGCGGGGCGCCGAGCCGCTTGAAGCGCGGGATGCGCAGGTAGTAACCGGCGGCACGGACCGTCGTCGTGCCGTACTTCGCCAACACGAAGGGAATGATGGCGATGCCCACGTAGAAGTGGAGGAAGCGGGTGAAGGTGAACCACGGCGGCGCGTCGTAGTAGAAGACGTACAGATAGAAGAGGGCGCCGGAAAGGAACTGCAGGGTGAGCAGCACGGCCAGGATCGCGCCGAGCTGCGCCGTCAGCAGCTGGTTCTCCGAGTACACCGCGCGCGGCGGGGTTTGCGCCGCTGCGGCGGGCAGCGGCTTCACGGCGTTCATGCGATCAGACTCCACAGCACTTCGTTCAGGGTACGAGCCGTTGCCGGCGCGCGCTCCGGTTCCCGCCGCAGCAGAGTGCAGAGTCGCTGCGCTTCCTCGCCGGTGTCCACGTCGAACTCCTCGGGCAGCAGGTGGCAGCGATTGCCATGCTCGCGCACCAGCCGCAGCGTCTCCGCGAGCACCGAGGGCGTGCTCCAGTTCACGTCTTCGAAGATCCAGGGCGACGGCTGGCGCAGGCCGAGCAGATAGTAGCCGCCGTCGTGCGTCGGGCCGATCGCCACGTCGTGCGTGCGCAGTGCGGCGAACGCCCCGCGCACCCATTCCGGCCGCACGTGCGGCGCGTCGGCGCCGATCAGCACGCAGCGATCGGCGCCGCGGGCGAAGGCCCGGGCAAACGACCACTCCAGGCGCTCGCCGAAGCTCAACTCCGGCTGCTGCACCAGTTGCCAGCGCGGCGGCAGCGCCAGGCCCGCGGCCGAACCGTCAAGCGAGAGCAGGCGGCGCGCCGGCACACGGCCGGCCAGCAAGAGCGTGTCGGCGAACAACGCGGCATACAGGCGGTGCGCCTCCGCTTGCCCCAGGTCACGGACAAGCCGGGTCTTCGCCATGCCGGGCCGCGGCGCCCGGGCGAACACGATCAATGTATCCATGTATCCATGTATCCATGCCGTCTCTTCCGGCGGGTGTGGATGCCCTGCCGTGAGGGCGGCAGCGTGGGCCGCCGCGCCTCGCGTCGGGGTGGCTCTTAGAGGATGGCGGAGCGCTGCCGCCGCGACTGTCGCGGCCGTCACGGCTCGTGAGCGGCCTCACACGCGCATCCGCCGGGCTATGCATCAGCCTGAGGCGGCGTCGCGGGAATGGCCATGCTCCGAACGGTGAGCAGCGATGTACTCCCGAGCCAGCGGCTGAGGGCAGAGCCGGTGCAGACGCCCTGGCGGCGAGGCAGGGCCAGGAGCGCGGCGACGCACACGCCCCGCCGCGTGAGGCCGCGGACAAGGGGCGGCCTGTCCACGGCGTTACTGCGGAGCAGCGCCGTTTCGCAACGCGCCGTACGTCGTACACGTGGTACACGTCGTACAAGGAGCTACCGTATGGATCTGCGTACCCTGCAACGCCCGCTCAAAGAACGCTACCGCGCCGACCCGGCCAGCGCCCGCATCACGCTGCGCGCCGAGGGCAGCCAGCCGAAGACGCCGATGGCCTGATCGGTGGAGCTCGGACGCGCCATCTACCAGGCCGAGGCGCACAGCGGCGTGGGCGGCCCCGGCACTGCCGCCCGCTCCGGCGACCTGCTGCTGGGGGCGCTGGCGGCCTGCGCCCAGGTCACCTGCCAGATGGTGGCCACGGCCATGGCCGTGCCCATCCGCTCGATCACCGTCGCCGTCGAGGGCGAGCTCGATCTGCGCGGTACGCTCGGCCTGGCGAAGGATGCGCCGGTCGGCTTCGATCGCATCGCCCTGAGCTTCGCCATCGATGCGCCGGAGGCGACCGCCGAGCAACTGGCGGCGCTGCGCGAGAAGACCGAGCAGTACTGCGTCGTGCTGCAAACGCTGCAGCACAGTCCGGCGATCAGCGCCGTGTGGAGCTGAGCGCAGCACCGGCCACGGCTCAGTCCACGTGCGGCCGCGGCGGTGTTTCGCGCCGCGCACGCGCCAGCAGCTCGATCACCTCCTCGTCGCTGGTCTGATCGAAGTTCTCGTACCAGCGGCCCACGGCCAGGAAGTCGGCGGGAGATTCAACACACACCAGTTCATCGACCTCAGAGCGCAGGGCGGCGGCCGTCTCCGGCGGGCAGACCGGCACGGCCAGCACAATGCGCCGCGGCCGCGCCGCGCGGATGGCGCGTATCGCAGCACGCGCGGTCACGCCCGTGGCGAGGCCATCGTCCACGAGGATGACGCTGCATCCGGCGAGATCGGGCGCCGGCAGTCCGCCGCGAAAGGCTCGCTCGCGCCGCTCCATCTCCGCGGTCTCCTCGGCGACGACGGCATCGATCTGGGCCGGCGGGATGCCGAGCAGCGCGATCGTGTCGCGATCGAGCACGCGCACACCGCCGGGCGCGATCGCCCCGATGCCCAGCTCGCGCTGCGCGGGCGCCCCCAGCTTGCGTGCCACGATCACGTCGAGCGGAGCGCCGAGCAGGCGCGCCACCTCATAGCCGACCTCGACACCGCCGCGGGGCAAGGCCAGCACGATCGCATCCGGCCCTCGGTACGCCTGCAGCAGTTGCGCGAGCCGGCGGCCGGCGTCCGCCCGATCGTGGAAGGGCCGCGGACCAAACAGCATTCGTCGCATCATCGCCATCTCCTCGATCCGATCAAGCGCAGGCAGTGTCGGCGCGTGATGGCGGAGTGCGCTCGCCTCTCCAGTGTGCGCCGCTCACCGCCGCCTGTGCATACGGCCTTCGCCCGTGGTCGCGGGCGCGGCCGGCCGGCAGACGCATGGACGGGGTGCGGCCACGCTACCTATGTCCGGCGCGGCAACTACATGCGCGGGTACATGGTGCCGAGGCCCGCCCACGGTACGCTCGAGACGAGACAGTTGCGCCTTGAACGGGCGATACGCGTTTCGTCGCCACACGGACGCGCCGTGCTCTTCAAGCACAGACAGGAGCATCGCGATGAACCGAATCGCGTGGGTGATGCAGATCCGGGACGGTAGTGAGGGGGCGCTGCGCGAGGCGCAGACGAGCATACCAGCCGATGTGCTCCAGGGCGCCGGCATCGACGGCGTGGAGTCGTTCCTGGGCAGCGGCTACTTTCTGCTGGTGCTGGAAAGCGGCAAGCAGGACTTCCAGGCCACGATGCGGCGCTTCTTCGATGAGCCGGCGGTGCAGGGCTTCTTTGATAAGCTGCGGCCGCACGTCGAGTCCGGCCTGCCGGCGCGCAACGTTGCTTACGCCGCGGCGGACGACAAGCACCCCGGCGGCAACGCCCTGGAGAGTCGCTCGTCACCGCACACGGTGACCTCGGCCGCGCTGCCGCTGGCGGCATCGGCCTTCTGCTGGACCGCCGAGGGCGGTACGGCGAATACGGGTCTTGGCGGCCGCGGCGCCGTGCGGGGAGGCAGCGTGCACGGCGGCTCTTCGCGCCCGGCCTGATCAGCCAAGCCGGCTCCCAGCACGGTCGAGCTGCGCGGCATTCGCCCGGTCGCGGCCGCGAGGAGGCGCACGATGGCCCTGTACCTGGAGCGGTACACGATTCCGCATGATCTGCCGGAGGAGGACATCGTCTACACGATGCGCCGGCTGAGCCGCGGCGACGTGCACGTCCAGCGCTGCTTCTACAGCCTGAGCGGCGGTCTGCTGTGGTGCCTCACCGATGCGCCCGACGAGGCTGCCATCCGTCGCGGCCTCGGCAGGATTCGGTTCGCCGCCACGCTGGATGCGCTCGCACCCCTGGACGGCGCCTTCGACCCACGTGCGACGCGGCCCGGCGATGTAGGCGAAGCCGCTCGCGCCCGTGGCGGCTGAGGTGGCACGAGCCGGCGAACGGTGCCGGGCGGAACCTTCGCCCAACCGGCCGCAACTCAAGCGCAACCCGCTGGAGGACGGGCGCGACTACATCGTCCTCCCGCCGTCATCCCGTCGGCATTGGCCGGAACTCGCGGCCGCGGAGGCTCCCGCTGAACCGCCTCCGCAGGAGCGCATGCATTCAGAGCCGCAGGAACAAGATCGAAGCGCTCAAGACACCTCGCAAAATCATCCTGGCTCACCCTCACATTTGGTGAAGCCAATGCCCCGACTCCCACCCGAGCGTCTCAATCCGGTCGGGCTGGCTCGCCGAAGCTACCCATTGAGCGGCGCACTTGCCGATGGCAGGGCCATCGCTCCCACTTCCGACCCCTCGTCACCAAAACCGCGGAAGAGCCGTGATGGTATCCACCGGCGGGTGGTTCGGTTGACCGATAGGCCCCTGAGCTGCCAAATGCGGTAGCCGGCGTTTCAACGGGCCTTCCAGCTCCGGCGAGGCTAGGGTCACGCTGGGAGCAGCGCCAGCGCGTCGTAGTCGGTGACGATGTCAATCATGCCGCCTATCCAGGCTCGCGTGACTTGCTCCAGCCGCGGCTTAGCTAGTCGCAGCACCCTACCGGCTACGCCCCGTGCTCGCAAAGCTGGTCAGCGCTGGCTGTACGTGCTGGCAGGACCGGAGGATGGCGATGGAACCATCAGAAGTCCAGCGCGCGGTTACAGCCGGGAGGTCGGCGGCTTCCGCCTTGGGCCTTCAAGTCGAGGGTGCGGTCGTTGTGCACAACTCGAACCGCATCGCCGTGCGCCTGATCCCTTGCAACGTTCTCGCTCGGGTCGCGCCGCTCTCGCATCAGACCGCCGACGACCTCGAAGTCGAGGTAGCTCGCCGTCTCGCCGAAACCGGTAGCCCGGTGGCTGAGCTTGAGCCTCGGGTGGCGCCGCGTGTCTATGTGCGTGACGGCTTCGCTATCACGCTGTGGACCTACTACGAGCCGGCGGCGTCCTCAGACATCGCACCGGCCGAGTACGCGCAGGCACTCGGCTGGCTCCATGCCGGCCTGCGCCAGATCGAAGTGAGCGCACCGCATTTCACCGACCGAGTCGCCGAAGCAGAGAGGCTGGTCGCTGACCGAGAGCAGACCCCAGGGCTTCTTGGCGCCGACCGGGAACTCCTCGGCAACACCCTGCGTCGCCTGAGTACCGGAATCATCGGACGCGGCACCGGCGAACAGCTATTGCACGGAGAACCGCATTTGGGCAACTTGCTTCGGACACGACAAGGGCTGCTTATCGTGGACTTCGAGACGTGCTGTCGTGGGCCAGTCGAGTTCGACATCGCCCATGGCCTCCTCCCGAGCGAAGACGGGCGCATGTTGGCTACCGAAGAAGTTTGCGAGCACTATCCGGGGGCTGACCAAGGCGTACTTGACCAGTGCCGCATCCTCATATGGGCGATGATCACGACGTGGCGCTGGCAACGAGACGACCAGCTCCCCAACGGGCGCTACTGGGCAAGCGAGGGGCTCAACCAGCTTCGGGCAGCACGCGATCGCTACGGACTGGATGTCTAGGGCGGCCAAACCGCTATGTCGCCAGCCGACTCGGCGGCCGGAAGCTGGGATGGAGGCCACCCGCCCCGCTCACTACAGGCGGTCATCGGTCAGGCGAAGTGCCCGCCGGTGGATACCATCACGGGTCTTCCTCCATTTTGGTGAACTGGCCTTGGCGGCTCCCACTGGCGGTCGGTGTGCGCCCGACTGCGGCGTGCAGCGCACCCCGAACACGTCACGGAGCGGCGTCGGCTCGGGGCATCGCGCCCATCCGGGACCGCCATCGCCAAAAACGCGGAAGACCCACCATCACCTGGCGAGGTATCCGCTCAAGGCCGCTAAGGACGGGCTCGACCTGCTGCCGGACCTGCTTGCGCTACGCGGCCGCATGCACGCCGGTCGACGAGATTCCGCGGCGATTCTGTCGGGCAGGCGAGGATCGCGCTAGACTTCGAGCGGCCTTGCCGCGGGCCGCGCAGCCGATGGCGATCCTGCTGGCGTACGCTGCGGCACTGCCAGTTTGCCAGACGCGCCGGGCGAGGCGCCGCGGAGCCCATTCGCGGTTCGGCGCCGCGGCTCTGGAGGGCTGGTGAAGGTTCGCGGTGTGATCAAGCTGCTGGAGGCCGGTGGCTGGCGTCAGGTTCACGGTCAGGGCAAAGGAAGCCATCGCAAGTTTCGGCATCCAGACCGTCCAGGGATGGTGATCGTTCCAGGACATCCCAACGACGATTTGGAGACCGGCACAGGGAACGCGATCAGGCGGCAGGCCGAACTTTGAGAGGAGAGAGGAGCGGATGTACCGCGTACATGCTGCCACCGTGTCGGTGCAAGTCCCGGTGATTCTCGAGGAGGGCGAGACGAATTGGAGCGCATTCGCCCCAAGTATCCCGGGTTGCGTGACCACCGGCCGCGATCGCGACGAGACCCTGAAGAACATGGCCGAAGCGCTCAGTTATCATCTCGACGAGACGCATCGTGACGAGTTGCAGGAATACGCGCACCTGAATCCAGAGCTGCGGCAGGCTGCAGCGATGGCGAAGGCCACGCTCTCGGTCGCTGAGGCTGCCAGTCTGGCGGGCGTCGGCTCGACCGCAATCACTGCTGCAATGCGTGATGGCGAATTGGCATGGGTTGAGACCCCAACGGAGAACGGCGCCGGCCATCGCCGTGCGCGCCGCGTCTACCGCCAGGAGCTCGAGCGCTGGGCGGCGGCGCGCCCGCAGCGTCGCAGGCGCAGCGCCTGAGCGAGACAGCTCACGCCCGATCGATCGACTCACGTAGCTACGAACGAGCCGGATCGAGTCGCGCAGCAGCGCCGCGTTACGTCCGCGCCTGGGGTCGCGCCGAGGCGGTCCAGCCGCCGTCCACCACGATCGCCTGGCCGGTGACGAAGCTCGAATCGTCGCTCACCAGCCAAAGCGCCGCGGCGGCGATGTCCTCCGGCAGGCCGGCGCGCGGGATCGGCTGCGTCCGCGCGAGTTGCCCGCGCACCACCTCCGGGTCCAGTTCGTGCGCGCGGAAGGGGTTGGCGTAGATGATCGGCGTCAACGTGCCGCCGGGGCAGATGCAGTTGGCCCGCACGAAGTGCTGCGCGTTCTCGATCGCGCAAACGCGCGTGAGCTGGATCACGCCGCCTTTGGCCGCGCCGTAGGCGCCCTGGCCGGGCATGCCCATCAGGCCGGAGACGGAGGCCGTGCACACGATTGCGCCGCCGCCGTTCTGAATCAGGTACGGCAGGGCGTGCTTCATGCCCAGCCAGACCGCCTTCAGGTCGACGGCGATGATGCGGTCGAACTGCTCCTCGGCGCAGTCGGTGATCGGCCCCTCGCCGCCGCCGATGCCGGCGTTGTTGTAGATCGCGTCGAGCTTGCCGAACGCCACGACCGCCGTGTGCACAAGCGCCCGCACATCTTCGGACTGCGTCACGTCCGTGCGCAGGAAACGGCAACTGCTTCCTAGCGCGGCGGCGAGCGCCGCGCCCTTCTCTTCCTGCAGATCGCCGAAGACGACCCGCGCCCCCTCCTGCACGAAGCGCCGCACCGTCGCCGCGCCGATGCCCGACGCTCCGCCCGTGATCACCGCGACTTTGCCGTCTAACGTTCCCATGTTGCGCAGCGTACCGCGTCTACCGGCAGGGCGACAGGGGTGATCGCTCGCGCGTCCGCGCCGGGCCGGTCCGTGCCGGCAGCGACGGGTCGCCGGCATGGATAGCACGCTCGGGAAACGGCTCCACGCGGTACGCTATGTGCATGACGATCGGGCGTCGCCGCGGCGGGCGGTGGTGGCGCTGGCTGTGGCAGTGCGCGGCCAGCACGCTGGCGCTCGCCCTCGTGGTCGCGGCGCTGCTGCCGTTGCGGCTTGACCTCGGACTGATCAACGTCGCGTTGGCGCTCTTGTTGGTTTCCGTGGCGGCCGCGGCGGCCTGGGGCTGGGTGGCCGGGCTCTACACCGCCGTACTCAGTAATCTCGCCTTCAACTTCTTCTTCGTGCCGCCGCTCTACCGCTTCACGGTGCAGCAGCCGGCGCATGTGCTGGCGCTGGCGCTGTTCCTGGTTGTGGCCGCGATCACGGCCGCGTTGCTGGCCCAGCGCCGGCAGGCCGCGCTTGAGGCACGGCACCGGGCACATGACACGCGCGTTCTGCTGGCGCTCAATCGCACCACGCGCGACCGGCCGCTGGAGGCCATTCCGGCGACGATCTGCGACCTGGTGGTGCGCGAGTTCGCGGTGGCGGCATGCACGCTCTTCGAGTACGCCACCGCGCTGCAGTGCGTGGCGCATGCGGGCACCGGCGTCGCGGCCCTCGATCCAGCCGAGCGGGGCGCGGCGGTGCGACTGACCGCTGCGCCGGCCGCACGTGGCCAGGCGCATCGTATCGAACGATTACCTGGTGTGCTGCTGCTGCCTCTGGGTGTGGAGGGAGAGGCGATCGGCGTACTTCGCCTGCAGCTCGGTGAGCACCCGCTCTCGGAGGCACAGGAGTCGCTGCTGGAGTCCTTTGCCGATGAGGCAGCGGCCGCCCTGCACCGCGCCGCGCTCGCCCAGGCCGCTGAGCAGGCGGTGTTGCTGCAAGAGACCGACCGCCTGCGTTCGGCCCTGCTCTCCTCAGTCTCCCACGATCTGCGCACACCGCTCACCGCGATCAAGACTGCCGCGGCCAACCTGCGCGCGGGCGACGTGAAGTGGAGCGCGGCGGCGCGCGCCGAGTTTCTGGGGGCGATCGAGACGGAGGCCGACCGGCTCACCCGGCTGGTGACGAACCTGCTCGATCTCTCACGCATCGAAGCAGGGACATTGCGACTCGACCTCGACTGGAACGACCTGGAGGAGTTGCTGCGCGCGGCCGCGTTCAGTGCCGAGCGAACCGAGCCGGGGCGCACGATCGCGGTGCAGATCGACCGGCCGCTGCCCTTCCTGCGCTTCGACTACGTGCTGATCGATCGCGTCGTTTCGAACCTGCTGGAGAATGCGCTGAAACATTCGCCGCCCACCTCGCCGGTGAGTGTCGCCGTGGCGGCCTGCCCGACCGAGGTGCGCGTGACGGTATGCGATCAGGGGTCGGGCATCCCGCCGGCCGAGCGTGAGCGCGTCTTCGCGCCGTTCTACCGCGGCGCGAAGGAAGCTGGAGGGGGCGGCAGCGGCCTGGGACTGGCGATCTGCCGCGGCATCGTCGCCGCGCACGGCGGCCGGATCTTCGTGGAAGAAGCGCCGAGCGGCGCAGCGCTGACGTTCTGTCTGCCCCGCACCGCGATCGGCGATCCGTTTACCGTCTTCGCCTGGGCCAAGACCGGCCCGAACGATCAACCCACCGAGGCCGCCTCAAGCGGCGATCAAACGCCTCCTCGCACGGCAACAGCGGTGGCCGAGGACCGGGCTTCCGACTTCCGATCGCTGGCTCCGCGGCCTGAGGAGCCGGGGCCATGAGCGGCGCCCGTGTGCTGGTGGTCGACGACGAGCCTCGGGTGCTCCGCCTGCTACGCACGGCGCTGGGCGAGCGGGGCTACGACGTGACGGCGGCGGCCAGCGGCGAAGAGGCGCTGGCCGCGCTCGATCGGCGGCTGCCGGACGTGATCGTGCTCGACGTGGTGATGCCGGGTACGAGCGGGCTGGAGGTCTGCCGCCGCGTGCGCGAACGCAGCGCGGTGCCGATCATTGTGCTCTCGGCGCGGGGGGAAGAGCGCGACAAGGTCGCGGCGCTCGATCTGGGCGCGGATGACTACCTGACCAAGCCGTTCGGCATGGAAGAGTTGCTGGCGCGCATCCGCGTGGCGCTGCGCCATGCCGTGGGCGGCGTCGGCCGTGCAGACGCCGTGTTCGGCACCGGCGCCCTGCGCGTCGACTTCGCGCAGCGGCGCGTCTGGCGCGACGACGAGGAGATCCACCTGACGCCAACGGAGTACGACCTGCTCAAGTTCCTGGTGCAGAACGCCGACCGCGCCCTCACGCACGGCATGATCCTGCGCGCCGTCTGGGGTCCCGAGTACGCCGGCGAGAGCCAGTACCTGCGCGTGTACGTGCCGCAACTGCGCCGCAAGATCGAGCCGGACCCGTCGCGCCCGCGCTACCTCCTCACCGAGCCGGGCGTCGGCTACCGCTTTCAGACGCAGGAGACGGGGTAGCGCGAGGTCTCTCTGGCTGGTCCCACAAGCATCCCAGCCTTGTCCCGCAGGGAGACGGCGTCATAGCCGCAAACGCGAACGCCGAGATGGTGCGCACGCATGTCGTGTTGCCGAAGGATCTCGTCGATCAGATCGACGCACGCGCCGGCGCCCAGCAGCGCAGCGAGCTCATCGCTGAGGTGATGACCGAGTGGCTGCGGCGGCTGAACCTGCTCGAAGCCGCCGATGCGTTTGCCGGCTCATTGAAAGACGTTGACACGCCGAAAGACGTTGACACGCCCGGTTGGAACACGCCGAAGGAGACGAGTGCCTGGGTCGGTGCCTCGCACGCCCTCGATGACCAGCGCTGGCGGGAGAAGCGGGGGCCGGAGTGAAGCGCTACCTGCTGGATACGACAACCATCATCGACCTCGCAAAAGGAGCAGGGGCCGCGCCGCAGCGGCTCCGCCGGGCCATCTCGGCCGGCGATGAGCTCGGTGTCTGCCCGGTGATCGTGTGCGAATTTGAAGCTGGCCTTCTGCCCGCCGATCGGCTTGTCTGGGAAGGGCTGCTGCAACGTTTGCAATTCTGGCCGATCTCGCTCGAAGCCGCGCAGCACGCCGCTGCCGATCGATGTGCGTTCGCTCGCCGCGGTATCCGCCTTTCGAGCACTGATGCGCCGATCGCGGCCGTCGCGCGCGAGTTCGACGCGGTGCTCGTGACCGGCAACGTCAAGGACTTTCCTCAGACCGATCTGCAGGTTGTCTCCTGGCGGCGGTAGGGTGCCCGCATCGCCGGCCAACAGGGACGGGAAGGCGCCTGCCTCGCCGGCACGGCAGACGATCCTGTTCCCGCACCGGTGCGCCTCTGGCAGGGCGAAGCCCACCGGCCCGGCATCTACGATCTCGAAGTCGACACCTCGCTCCTCAGCCCGGAAGCCTGCGCCGAGCGCATCCGGCGGCGGCTCGAGGACGGCCCCGAAGGCACAGCTGTCCAGCGTCTCATGGGGCGAACCGCCGACTGAGATCGCCGCCCGCATGGTCCGTCGCCGAGCGCCGTTACCCGCGCCACCAAACGTTTGCAGCTTCTTGATGCGCCTCGGCGCTGCGGTGCAGTCATTGACGGTGAATCCTACGCTCCAGCAAACCTTTGCAGCTTCTTTATGCGTCTCGTCACAATCCTTGCCGTGCCTTTGCGCCCGCGCGGCTAGCGTGAGCTGGGACCGGCGGCCCTGTGGCCGTGCGGCCGTGCGATCGGAGCGTCCGGGACTGGCGGGAGGCGCGGAGATGACGTCGAAGGGGTTGGCCCGGCCGGCGGCGCGGCCGGAGCCGTTCGCGAGGTCGCCACGTTGCGGCGGCGAGCTGGTGGCCGGACGGCGCAGCGGCTGGTACATCCGCCGCCAGCCCGGCGTGGGTTCGCCCGCGGTGCAGGCCAATGGGTCGATACCTGCGCCGGCACCGACGGAGGCGCCGAACTGATGGCCGCGATCGACGTTCACCCCTCAACGGTGGCCGAAGCACAGACCGCCACGCTCGATGCGTTCGATGCCCCCGTCTATCCGGGGTTTGCGGCCTTCCGCTATCGCGCCGCTGCCGGGGCTGACGGCGTCTCCTTGCGCCTCGCCGAGCGCAGCGGCCACGGCATCGCGATGATCAGCCCCTTGAGCCAGGGCACAACGCTCGCCGGTCTCGAACGCGCGTTCGGCCAGCGGGCCTTTCTCAACGCAGCCGGCGCCGGGCACCAGCTCCTGCTCTACGACCAGCGCGGCGCGGGTGGCTCGCCCGACGACGCTCCGCAGAGCTGGGAGCGCCGTGCGAGTGACCTGTGGGCCGTGGCCGACGCCGCGGGCGTGGAGCGCGCCGTGCTCTACGGCGTGTTCGACGCGGGGCACACGATCGCGCACGCCGCGGCGCAGCAGCCCGGCCGCGTGCTCGGCCTGATCTTCAACCGCGTGCCGCTCGCCTTCGCCGGTGAGCCGGGCGACACCTCCGCGGTGTGCGTCGACGACCTCAACGCCTGGTTCGCGCGCGGCGCCGAGGCGCCGCTCGGCGATCCGCTGGCGGTGATGGCCGCGCTCGGCATCAATGAACACGACGCGGCCGAGCTGACGCACGAGTGGCAGCCCACGGTCACGCCGGCGGCGCTCGCCGCGCAGGAGGCGCTCTTCCGCGCCGCCGGTTTGGCCGAGCTGTTGCCGGGCCTGAAGGCGCCGGCACTGGTCATCGCACCGAAGCGACGGCCGGCGATGCAACGTTGGGCCGAGGCGAGCGCGGCCCTGCTGCCCGGCGCCCGCCTGGTACGGCCCGAGAACGCGGGCGAGACACTCGGCGCCATGCACGCCTTCCTCACGGTCGTCGGCGCCGAGCTTGGTCCGCTGGGCAGCCGCTTGCCCGTCGTGCTCAGCGACACGCTGAGCGACAGCCGCCGCTCCGTGGGCGCCTTGCGCCGCATCATTGTGCCGGTTGAACCGAACGTGGCTTCCGGCCGCGCGGTCGAGCTGGCCTGCCGCCTGGGCGAGGCGCAGAAGGCCGAGATCGTGCTCGTGCACGTCGTCGGCGTGCCGCATGTCCTGCCGCTCGACCACCACCTGCCCGAGGCCACGCGCCGCGGCGAGCGGGCGCTGACGCTGGGCCAGGTGATCGCCGCCGAGCACGGCCTGCCCTGCCGCACCCGCCTCTTGCAGGAGCGCTCGGCGGCGGGCAGCATCGTGCGTCTCGCCGGCGAAGAGCGGGCCGACCTGATCGTGATGGCGCTCTCCGACCTGGCGCTGGGCGAAGAAGACCGCATTAGTAAGACGGCAGAAGAGGTGCTGCGCCGCGCCCCCTGCGAAGTGCTGATCGACCGGAGAACCGGCAGATGAGCGTGCGCCTCATGCGTCGCCCCTTCCGCCATCCCTTCGGCCGACCGCTGCGCCGCGCCGATCTGCCGCACCAGGTGCTCGCCAAGAAGTACGCGCTGCCGGTCTTCGCCAGCGACGCGCTCTCCTCCGTCGCCTACGCCACGGAGGAGATCCTGAAGGTGCTGGCTCTGGCCGGCGTCGCCTACTTCTCGGACAGCATCTGGATCGCCGGCATCATCACCGTGCTGCTGGTCGTGCTGCTGTTCAGCTACCGGCAGACGATCTTCGCCTATCCCAACGGCGGCGGCGCCTACATCGTCGCCCGCGACAACCTGGGCGAAGGGATCGCCCAGGTGGCCGGCTGCGCTCTGCTGATCGACTACGTGCTGACCGTCTCAGTCAGCGTCGCCGCCGGTGTGGCGAACTTCGCCAGCGGCGTGCACCAGTTCTTCCCCGGTGCGCCGGCCTGGGACGCGCCGGCGCGCACCGTTGTCTCACTCGTCGTGCTGTGCTTCATGTGGTACATGAACAAGCGCGGTGTGAAGGAATCGGGCCGCGCCTTCGCCGTGCCGACCTATTTCTTTCTCGCCAGCATGTTCGCCATGCTGGGCGCCGGCTTCGTCAAGTACCTGACGGGCACTCTGCACAGCGTCGATCCCGGCACCGTCTCCGGCATCGTGAAGGCCGACCGCAGCCTGACGCTCTTCCTGCTGCTGCGCGCCTTCGCCAGCGGCAGCGCGGCCGTGACCGGCGTCGAGGCGATCAGCAACGGCATCACGGCGTTCAAAGAGCCGAAGTCGCGCAATGCCGCCACGACGATGGCCTGGATGTGCGCGCTGCTCGGCGTGATGTTCCTGGGCATCACAAAGCTGGCGCTGGCGACGCACGCGCAGGCCAGCACGAGCGAGACGGTGATCTCGCAGCTCGGCCGCACCGTGTTCAGTTCCACCTCGCCCCTCTACGTGGCGGTGATCTTCGGCACCGCGGCCATTCTCGTGATGGCGGCGAACACCTCGTTCGCCGATTTCCCCCGGCTGGCGGCGCTGCACGCGGGCGACGGCTTCCTGCCGCGCTGGCTCACCGACCGCGACAACCGGCTGGTGTACGGCATCGGCATCAGTGTGCTTTCGCTCGCCTCGGGCCTGCTGATTGCGGTCTTTCACGCCGACGTCGACCTGCTGATCCCGCTCTACGCGATCGGCGTGTTTCTCTCCTTCACGATCAGCCAGGCGGGCATGGTCGTGCGCTGGGAGAAGACGGCGAAGCTGCGGCCGGGCGAGGAGGTCCCCAGCTACTCGCCCGAGGGCGTACTGGTGACGACGCTGCGCCACGACCGCCACTGGCGGCTGAAGCAGGCGCTCAACGGCTTCGGCTGCGCCATGACCGCGACGGTGACGGTGATCTTCGGCTTCGCCAAGTTCAGCGAGGGCGCCTGGATCGTGATCGTGCTCGTGCCGGTGCTCACCTTCATCTTCTTCCGCATCCATCACCACTACAAAGCGGTGAAAGACGAACTGGCGGTGGCCCCCGAAGAGGCGGACAAATTCCTGAACCTCCCCTCGCGCAAGCTGATGCTGCTGGCAGTGAACGACCTCTCGCGCCACACGCTGCCGGCGTTGCGCGATGTGCTGCAGGCGGGCGGGTCGGGCCTGGTGCGCCAGGCGATCCACGTGGAGACGAACGAGCACGACGCGGCCGATCTGGCGCATCAATGGGAAGAACAGCATCTGGAAGAGCGCGGCGTGCCGCTGGTCGTGCTGCCGAGCGCCTTCGGCGGTGGCGATGTGGTCGGCGACCTGGTGAGCTACGTGCGCGGCGTGCTGGCGGCCGATCCCGAGATCCGCGTGGACGTGCTGATTCCCGAGTGGTCCAGCGGCGGCTCGTTGTGGACGTGGCTGGCGGCGCGCGGGCTGCACCACCTCACCGGCTCGCGCCTCAAGCTGGCGTTTTTGGGCCAGAGCCGCGTGACCGTGACCAACCACCGCTACGTGCTGCGCAAGGCGGCGTGAGCCGGCGGGATCAGCGAGCGACGTGGCCGGCTTGAGCCGTCCGCAGGCGCCGCCGCTGGTTGCTTGGCATCCGCATACCTGAACGCCTGGGATTCTCGACACTATTGTGAAGCGGTCTCTACCCTGTCGCCGGATCTTCGCGCCGTAAGCGCCGCGGTGCGGGTTGGCGTTGGCGCGCCCGCACAACGGCCTGTGCCGCGCCGCCGCCGCCACGGTATAGTGTTGAATCAAGCAAGCGCACGTATGAAGAAAGCCGTCTCCTATGCCGCCACCCGGTGAAACGGCGGCTCTGTCCAGCGTCCCCGGCGAGGCCGCGGTGGCCACGCTGATGGAGGCGATGGACTGGGCGGCAACGCCGCTCGGCCCGCGCGAGCAGTGGCCGCAGAGCCTGCGCAGCGCCGTCACCCTGATCCTGGAATCGCGCTACCCGATGATGGTGGCGTGGGGCCAGGATCTGATCCAGTTCTACAACGACGCCCTTCGCCCGATCCTTGGCGCCTCGAAGCACCCCTCGGCCCTGGGTGCGCCCGCTGCCGAGACCTGGCCCGAGGCCTACGGCTTGATCGGTCCGCTGATGCACGGCGTGATGGACTCCGGTGTGGCCGTGTCAAACGGGAACCTGCTGGTGCCCCTGGACCGCTTCGGCTTCTTGGAGGAGACCCACTTCGACCACTCCTACAGTCCGATTCGCGACGAGACGGGCAGCGTCGCCGGCGTGCTGGTGACCTGCCAGGAGATGACCACGCAGGTGCTCGGCGAGCGGCGCCTCGGCATCCTGCGCGACCTGGCGGCGGGCACGGCCGAGGCACGCACGGCGGAAGAGGCTTGCCGCATCGCGGCCGCCACGCTGGCGACGGCGCAGGCCGATCTGCCGTTTGCGCTGCTGTACCTGCTGGACGCCGAAGGGAGGAACGCCCGGCTGGCGGGCGTTTCGGGGCTGCCCGCGGGCCTGCCCGCATCGCCGGAGACCGCCTCGCTCGCCGCAACGGTCGATCAAGCCTCCAACGGCTGCTGGCCACTCGGCAGCGTGGTTGAGAGCGGCCAGACGATCACCCTGCTCGATCTCGCCAGGCGCTTCGGCGTGCTGCCGGTCGCTGCGGCTCCGCCCTGGGATGCGCCGCCGTGGACGGCCGCGCCGCAGAGCGCGGTGCTCCTGCCCCTGGCGCGGCCGGGCCAGGGCCGGGCGGTTGGGGTGGTGGTGGCGGGCGTCAGCCCGCGCCTGGCGCTCGATCAGCCCTACCGCGACTTCATGGACCTGCTGGCGGGACAGATTACCAGCGCCATCGCCAACGCCCGCGCCTACGAAGAGGAACGGGGACGCGCCGAGGCGCTGGCCGAGCTGGACCGCGCCAAGACGGTCTTCTTCTCCAACGTCAGCCACGAGTTCCGCACGCCGCTCACCCTGCTGCTGGGTCCGCTGCAGGATCTGCTGGCGGGAACGGCGGGTGAGCTGCCGTCCGCGGCGCGTGAGCAGCTTCTCCTGGCACAGCGTAATGCCGGCCGGCTGCTGCGGCTGGTGAACACGCTGCTGGACTTCTCGCGCATCGAGGCGGGGCGCATGCAGGCGGTGTTTGAGCCCACCGACCTCGCGGCGCTCAGCGCAGACCTGGCCAGCGTCTTTCGCTCGGCGGTGGAGCGCGCGGGGCTGCGGCTGAACATCGATTGCCCGCCGCTGCCGCAGCCGGTTTACGTCGACCGCGAGCTGTGGGAGAAGATCGTCCTCAATCTGCTATCCAACGCGCTGAAGTTCACGTTTGCGGGCGAGATCGACGTGCGCCTGGCCTGGCAGGGCGACCACGCGACGCTGACGGTGCGCGACACCGGCGTCGGCATCCCCGCCGACGAACTGCCCCGTCTGTTCGAGCGCTTCCACCGCATACAGGGCACGCGCGGCCGCAGTGCAGAGGGCACGGGCATCGGCCTGGCGCTGGTGCAGGAGCTGGTACGGTTGCACGGCGGCACGGTCACGGTGGAGAGCACGCCGGGCAAGGGGACGGCGTTCAGAATCTCGGTGCCGGCCGGCAGCGCCCACCTCCCATCCGATCGCATCGAGGCGCCGCGCGGCGCGGCCTCGACCGCGATCGGCGCCGCGCCCTTCGTGGAGGAGGCGCTGCGCTGGCTGCCGGACGACACCGACTCGAACCCGGCGCCGGCGCCGGAAAGCGAGAGCCTGCCCTGGCAGGCGGCGCCTCCCGCCGTCCCAGCCGTGCACGCGGCGCGAATCTTGATCGCCGACGACAACGCCGACATGCGCGCCTATCTGCAGCGCCTGCTCGGCCGGCGCTGGCGCGTGGAGGCCGTGGCCGACGGCGCGGCCGCGCTCGCCGCCGCGCGGCGGCAGACCCCGGATCTGGTGCTGGCCGACGTGATGATGCCGGGCATGGACGGCTTCGCTCTGCTGCGCGCGCTGCGCACGGATGAGGCGACGCGGCAGGCGCCGGTGCTGCTGCTCTCGGCGCGGGCCGGCGAAGAGGCCAGCGTCGAGGGTCTTCGGGCCGGCGCCGATGACTATCTGGTCAAGCCGTTCTCCGCACGCGAGCTGCTGGCGCGCGTGAGCGCGCACCTCGAACTGGCGCGGCTGCGGGCGGAGGCGGCGCGACGCGAGCAGGCGCTGCGGCGCGAAGCCGAGCAGGCGCGCGAGGCTGCCGAAGGCGAGCGTCAACGGCTGTTCGACCTCTTCATCGAGGCGCCGGCGATCATCTGCCTCCTGCAGGGGCCAGAGCACCGTTTCGTCTTCGCCAACCCGCGCTACTGGCAGGTCGTCGGCAAGCGCAACCCCATCGGCCTCAGCGTGCGCGAGGCCTTGCCCGAGATCGCCGCACAGGGCTTCCTGAAACTGCTGGACCGGGTCTTCGCCAGCGGCCAGCCGGCCTACGGCGCCGAGCAACTCGTGCTGCTCGACCGCAACGGCACCGGCGCCCTGGAGCAGGCGTACTTCGACTTCATCTATCAGCCCACCCACGGCGAGGATGGCCGCGTCGACGGCATCTTCGTCCACGCCGTAGAAGTGACGCAGCAAGTGCGGGCGCGCCAGGAGACCGAGCGGCTTGCCGAAGCGAATGCCCGGCTGCTCCGTGAAACGAAGGCTGCCCTCGGCGAGCGCGACGCCTTCATCGCCGCGATCACTCACGATCTGAAGTCGCCGCTGACGAGCATCACCGGCGTGGTGCAACTGCTCGAACGCCGGGCGCAGAGCGCCGATACGGTGGAGAGCGGCCCGCTGCGGCAAGGCCTGGGCATCATCGCGGGCGCCGGGGCGCGCATGCTGGCGATGGTATCCGAGTTGGTGGATCTCGCGCGGCTGCAGAGCGGGCAGCCGCCCGAGCTGGATCGCTCGACCTTCGACCTCGTGGTGGCGGCGCGGCATTGCGTGGCCGAGATCCAGCAGACGGCACGCCGTCATACGCTCACCGTCGCGGCGCAGACGGATGCGGTCGTCGGACGGTGGGACCGGCCGCGGATCGAACGCGTGATCACCAATATGCTCAGCAACGCGGTCAAATACAGTCCGGACGGCGGCACGATCGGCGTGAGCGTCGGCACGGAGGATCGTCAGGGAGCCGGCTGGGCGGTGCTGCGGGTGAGCGATCAGGGCGCCGGCATCCCGCGGGCCGAACTCCCGCACGTGTTCGACCGCTTCTACCGTGGCAGCAACGTCAGCGGCCATGTCGCTGGCGCCGGCATCGGCCTCGCCGGCGCGAAGCAGATCGTGGAGCTGCACGGCGGCACGATCGAGGTGGAGAGCCGCGAAGGTGAAGGCTCGACCTTCACCGTGCGCCTGCCGCGGGAGGAGTAAGCGCCGCGCCCGGCCCTCACGTCACTTCACGTACCCCTCTCCCATTCCCAGGAGAGGGACGATCCGGTACTGCCGGGCTCGGATGGCGTCGGGCGAACCGTTCCGGGCGTGGAACGCCCGGTCTTCCATTCCCTATTCCTCCCTATCCCCTACACGGTGAAGAACTGGCGGTCGCCGGCGTCGCCCAGGCCGGGCAGGATATAGCTGTGCTCATCGAGGCGGTCGTCGATCGCGGCCAGGTGGATGGGCACGTCGGGAAAGGCGCGCTGCACCGCGGCCACGCCTTCGGGCGCGGCGATCAGGCCGATGAACTTGATCCGCGCGATGCCCGCCTCGCGCAGCACGCCGATCGCCGCCACGGCCGAGCCGCCGGTGGCCAGCATCGGATCCAGCACCAGCGCCAGGTCGAACTGCGGCGGGCGCGGCAGCCGGTTGTAGTACGCCACGGGCTGCAACGTCGCATGGTCACGGTACATACCCAGGTGCCAGACCTGCGCCAGCGGCACCATCTGCAGCACGCCGTCGGCCATGCTGATGCCGGCGCGCAGGATGGGCACGAGGCCGATGCGATCGGCAAGTTGCTGGCCGGTGGCGGGCTGCATCGGCGTGACGATCCGCACATCATGGAGGCGGGCGTCGGCCAGCGCCTCGTAGGCCAGGAGCCAGGACAGCTCGCGGATCAACTCGCGGAACAGCTTCGGCTCGGTCTCTTTGCGGCGCAGCGTGGTCAGCTTGTCGCGCACCAGCGGGTGGGTCGAGGCGAACACGCCGGCAAGGGAGGCGTCAGGCATGCGCGAGCTCCGGGGCGCCGCTCGTCAACGTACGGCGCGGAGCGATTATACGGGTGGTTGGCCGTGCTTTTCAGTGCAAGTCTCCTTGACTCAAGGCGGGGCCGTTGATACTCTTACCGCCGAAGCGCGCGCAGCAGTGTGCGGTAGCTTGCCTGTTTTTATGGTGTAAGCCGTGAGGCGAAGCATCCGTGACGACGGGCAAGCTGCGAGGGTGCGGTCGCTGCCGGGCGCTCGCGGCGAAGACTTGAGCGGTCCGGCGGCCGGAACCCGCTCAGGTCCTGGCCCGGGTGGCGCAACGGCAGCGCAACCGATTTGTAATCGGTAGGTTAGGGGTTCGAATCCCCTCTCGGGCTCCGAACCGCAGCACCGCGGCGCAGCGCGAACCGGGGAGCCAGCCGCTGCCCGCACCGCCCACGGCACCCTCACACCTGCTGTTCGACGCCCGCGACCGCCCTCATAGCTCAGCCGGCAGAGCGCGTTCTTGGTAAGAACGAGGTCTCCAGTTCGAATCTGGATGAGGGCTCCAGCGCGTTCCGGCGTGGCGCTATGCTCTGCGACATTATCTGCATCGGCACCGAATGCCGCCGTTCGGTGAGGAGGACATTCAAGTCATGGCGAAAGCGAAATTTGCGCGGACGAAGCCGCATGTGAACGTGGGCACGATCGGGCATGTGGACCACGGCAAGACGACGCTGACGGCGGCGATCACCAAGGTGCTGGCGCTCCGAGGCGAGGCGCAGTTCCGCAGCTTCGACTCGATCGACAACGCGCCCGAGGAGCGGGCGCGCGGCATCACCATCGCCATCGCCCACGTGGAGTACGAGACGGACAAGCGGCATTATGCCCACGTCGACTGCCCCGGCCACGCCGACTACATCAAGAACATGATCACCGGTGCGGCGCAGATGGACGGCGCCATCCTCGTCGTGGCGGCGCCGGAAGGGCCGATGCCGCAGACGCGCGAGCACATCTTGTTGGCCAAGCAGGTCGAAGTCCCCAGCATCGTCGTCTACCTGAACAAGGTCGACCAGATGGACGACCCCGAGCTCTTGGACCTGGTGGAGCTGGAGCTGCGCGAGCTCTTGAGTAAGAACGGCTTCCCCGGCGACGAGTTGCCCATCATCCGCGGCAGCGCCCTGGCGGCGCTGGAGAGCACGAGCCAGGACCCCGGCGCCCCGGAGTATGCCAGCATCCTTTCGCTGATGGCGGCGGTGGACGACTACGTGCCCACGCCGGTGCGGCCCACGGACAAGCCGTTCCTGATGCCGGTGGAGGACGTGTTCGGGATCAAGGGGCGCGGCACCGTGGTCACGGGGCGGATCGAGCGCGGGCTGGTCAAAGTCGGCGACGAGATCGAGATCGTGGGCTTGCACGAGACGCGCAAGAGCATCGTCACCGGCGTGGAGATGTTCAAGAAGACGCTGGACCAGGGGGAGGCGGGCGACAACGCCGGCTGCCTGTTGCGGGGGATTGAGCGCACCGAGGTGGAGCGGGGGCAGGTGCTGGCCAAGCCGGGCTCCATCCGCCCGCACACGCGCTTCGCCGCCGAGGTCTATGTCCTGAGCAAGGAGGAGGGCGGCCGGCACACGCCCTTCTTCAAGGGCTACCGGCCGCAGTTCTACATCCGCACCACCGATGTGACCGGCAACATCGGCTTCGCCGAGGGCATCGAGATGGTGATGCCCGGCGACAACATCCAGATGCAGGTGGAGCTGATTCAGCCGGTGGCGATCGAAGAGGGCTTGCACTTCGCCATCCGCGAGGGCGGCCGCACCGTCGGCGCCGGCGTCATCACCCAGGTCGCGGAGTAG